>SDBU01004488.1_pt1 | contig 17094 bp, 12 predicted proteins | sample 2277071 | NCBI WGS metagenome assembly SDBU01 (sample SAMN10397929, study PRJNA504765) | marine sediment metagenome | isolation source: marine sediment core GS08_GC12, 126 cmbsf | place: Arctic Ocean: Gakkel Ridge, Loki's castle | collected 2008 | reverse complement strand
GAATAATCGAGAATGAATTTTTGCCAGGCAAATCCAAGCCCTAATGAGAATCCCGCGAAGGAATCATCAGTTATGCCGAAGTGCTGGTCATTTCCATTACTGTTATATCCAAATCGTCCCGTTATTTTTTCATTAAACAAAATTTCTCCACCCCCTAAATATTGAAATTTGTTGTCGTCAAATCTTCTTATTTCAGCATTTAATATTAAAGGAAGATGAGCTAATTTTTTTGAAAATCCTCCTTTTATCTGGGACGGGAGACTTTCTTTTGTTTCGATAAAAGCCTTTGTAATACTTCCAATATTTAATATACTGAAACCGATATTCAGGTTATGTTTTGTGAAGGTATATATTACCCCCAAATCGAAAGCAACGGCACTTGCGGAATAATTTTCAATCTTGGAATTTATAAATTTTACACTGATACCTGTTTTAAGATTATCATAGATTCCCTCTGCATAATTCAAAGTCAATGCATAGTCAAAAGCTCCAAATGTTCCCGTTTCAAATCCTTCTTCGGTTCTTCCGTCAAAATCACCATAATTTATGTAATTTATTCCAATTCCAACTACTCCTCTGTTGAATATTGGCTGAGCATAACCGATAACACCCGCATTAATATCGAGCAGATGATTGATGTAAGTGAAATTGCCTGCTTTATTTTTAATTGAAGCAATTCCTGCCGGATTATAAAATATTGAATTCAAATCGCCTTCTATTCCGACAAAAGCCCCGGCAAGTGCAGCAGGTCTTGCACCAACCTCGTTTCTTAAAAATTCAAAGCCCGGCTCAGCTGAATAAGTTTTACTGCCCATAAATAATAACAGTAAAAAGAATGTTATTACATATTTTATCATATCAAAAATCTCTTTAATACTTTAATAAAAGGTACAAAGAAATATAATATTTGAACAAGGGAGCATGCTCCCTTGTTCAAAAACCAGTTTTATTATTAATTAATTTTGAATGAAACAATTTTATTCTCTTCTTTTCTCTGCGTCTCTGCGGTAAATCTTTTATTCGTCATACGTAAATCGAAAATCGAAAATTCATCAGTATCCTTTCCAATTAGAAAAATCGTATCGGTCATATCCGTCACACTTCGAACAAAGAAGAATTTCGTCTCTTTTTCCTTCATTAAGTAATCTTCGGTATTTTTGATTTAATTCACCATTCCAGATTTCAAAGACTGAAGATTCATTAATATTCCCAATTACGCCTTTTTTAAGATTATCCCAACAGCAGAGAACTGCCGCTCCACCGGAAGTAAAAAACATCTCTTCTCTAATCTTTGGACAGGGTTTCATAACAGGTTTTTCCTGACCGTTCCAGGGCCATTGGTATAATGGAACTATATTGGCTATATCTGCCCTATGTCCCCAGTATTTTAGGTAATCTTTTTGTTCATGCTTGTTTATATCCATATCTATCATTCGTACAAATATAATAACATCGCTTTTCATTTTCTTTTTCAGTTCGATAAATTTATTGATATTTTTTACAACCTGTTCGTAATCGTCTCCTCTTCCGGATTTTTTATATGTATCACTGGAAAACCCATCAACACTGAATCTAATATTATCTATTCCCTCTTTTATCAGCTTGATTCCCCACTCTTCCGTTAATAATCCGCCGTTGGAATTTAGTTCGACTTTAGCTGTTCTGTCTTCTTTTATATACCTGACGATTAATGGAAGCCTTTTATCTGTAAGTGGTTCGTTTACCATAAACGGTCGGTATATTATCCCCCTCCCACGAGTATCATCTACAATTTTTTGCCAGATTTCATCAGGCATAATCTTTGTTTCTCTGACTGCATTTTTCTGCGGGCAGAAATCACAATTATCATTACAAAGAATATTTGTTTCAATCTGAATAATCTTCGGAAAATCTATCATCGAAATCTTTTGCACTTTCTATTAACCACGAAGGGCACGAAGTAAAATATATTAGAAGTCAGAAGACAGAATGAAGTCCCAAAAAGCGGGATTAGTTAGTTTTCTTATTCTGACTTCTGACTTCTGGCTTCTGACTTCTGTTTTTTAATCCGTGTCCTTCGTGGTTAATATTTTTTTTAAAGAAAGTGATTCTCTAAATAATTCATAATTCTTTCAGTAGCTCCGAGATTTTCCATTACTACAGAAGCTGCTACTTTTCCGGATTTTTCCTTTTTTTGTTCATCCCTTAGAAAGCTTGAAACTAAAGAAAAGACCTCATCTTCACTATTTATTGGAAAAGCCCCGCCTCTTTTTATCATCTCCAGAGCTTCAAAAGAGTTATCATATTTGGGTCCAAATAAAACAGGATTTTCAAAGATAGCCGGTTCCATTACATTGTGTACACCGGTAGTAAAACTTCCTCCAACATAAGTAATATATGAATATTTATAGATACTTGCAAGTATTCCGACACAATCTATAATGAGAATCCTTTCAGAAGGTAAATTTTTGAGTCCGGTATATTTGTTATAATTTAAATTCATTTTAACAAGTTCCCCTTCAATATAAGATAATTGAACTTTGTCAGGCTCGTGAGGAACTATTATAACATAAAGATTATCATTTTCATTCATTAATCTTGGCAGTGCAGGAAGGATGTGCTGCAAATCCTCTTTCCAGGCACTGCCTATAATAAAAACCTTTTTATCTTCATAAAAAGAGAGATATTTTATTTCTTTATTCTTTGCTGCCTGGCTGCCGGCGAAAACCTGGTCATATCTTGTATCACCGGTTGCTATTATCTTATCCTTATAAGGATAGAGTTTTAAAAATCTCTCTGCATCATTTTCCGAAACAGGCATAACAAGGTTAATATTTTTATAAAATGATTTATAAAATGAGCTTACCACAGGTTTGAGCCTTTTTGATGTTTGCGGAAGATTAGCATCGATAAGGATTATTGGAATATTACTTTCAGAGCATGCCCGGAGGTGAGCGGGCCAGAGGTCGTGTTTTACAATTATCCACAAAGAAGGTTTTAACATTGAAAAAAATCTTTTTGCAGATTTATATCTATCAACCGGGAGATATATCTTAAAATCAAATTCGGGAGAATTTCTTAAATTTTCATAGCCGGAAGGTGAAGTGAAAGATGAGACAATTTTTATTTCGGGGAATCTTTCTTTTATTCTTTTGGCAAGGGGTTTTGCCTGCAATAGTTCTCCCATCGATACACAGTGAAAAAGAATTACATTTTCACCACTCCCAATATTTTCACAGAAACCCCGTAATTTAATGAAAAGATTTTTTCTCTCTTTCAAACCTTCTTTTATCTTACCGTCAAATCTTGCTAAAACAATAACTGCAATATATATAACGGAAGAAATAATATATCTGTATACGAAATACCAGAATTTCTGCATAACGAAATGTATTTTTTTATATCGAAAATAAGGTATCTTTGTAAATGTTAATTATAATTTAACCACGAAGAACACGAAGTAAAATATTTTTTATTGTAGGGACAGAACAGTGTTCTGTCCCTACAATAACATCGATTTAGCCGCTATTTTTGATTTTTTCAGCGGTCTCTTTTCATTGGAATTATTAATAATATTTATACAGGCATTTGCCACATCATCCGGCAAAATACTGTTCATACATTCTGCCACTTTTTTATGGCATTTTCTCCAGCCGTTTTTCGAACAGGGTCTGCAAAAACACATTTTTTGAACAACAACCGCATTCGTATTTACCGGAAAATATCCAAATTCCTCAACTGTGGGTCCAAAAATAGCCGCTACTTTTTTATTAAGCGCTTCGGCAATATGCATAGGACCTGCATCGTTTGCTATTACAATATCTGCTCTCGAAATCAGCGCAGCGGATTCCATAATAGACAAGCAGCCGCAAAAATTATGAATTTTATCACCAACAAATTTTTTTATCATCTCACCTTTATTAAAGTCCTTTTCATCTCCAATAACTATTATATCAGCATTAAATCTTGAAATTAGAGATTTGCCTAATTTCGAAAATTCTTCAACTGACCAGATTTTACTCTCAAAACCGGCACCGGGACATAATATCGCAAGAAAATTACTATCATCGATATTTTCATCTTTTAGCAGTTTATCAATTCTACTTATATATTTATCATCGATATTAAAATCAAATCCCTCATTATCATCTTTTAGCCCTAATTTTTTAGCAGAATTTATAAATGCCTTGTACACCGGTGTAATTATATTATAGAGATTTATATCCAAATTTATCAGCAGCCATCTTTTTATCCGGAATTTTTTATATAGAAAGACTTTTTTTGCACCGGAAAATTTTCTTAAATAATAACTTCTTAAATTTCTGTGTATATCGAAAATATAAGTGTAATTCTCCTTTTTTATTTCTTTTTTCAGTTTTTTTAGTTCATTAAATCCTTTTTGTGAGTCAAAAGAATATATATTTGAAATATTTTTGTTCGCCTTTAAAAGTTCATCATACTTCTTTTTTACAACGTAATCTATTTGAGCATCCGGGAATTTTTTCCTCAGCAACCTTACAAGCGGAAAGGTGAGAATTATATCCCCGATTGAACTCATCCTCAATATTAAAATTTTTAATTTATTAATATTGTTCATATTCAGTATATTTGTATTTTTCAACCATCCCACTCGATACAAGGCTTTTTAAATTATCACCCTCTCTATAAAGAATAACCCCCTCAATATCTTTAATACTATTTATAAAATCCATCCCTTTCTTTGTTCCCATAACGAATACACCGGTTGCGAGTGCATCTGCCATTTCCGCATCTTCTGCCACAAGAGTTACACTTATACAATCACTATCAGGATAGCCCGTGGCGGGATTGATAATATGATGATACCTGATATTATCTAATTCAAAATATCTTTCATAATCCCCCGAGGTAGCAACCGAACCCTGGTTGATTTTGAACATACCCCAGAATCCGTGTTCGTCGCGGGGATGCTGAATTTTTATCGAGGCAGTATCCTCATCCACAACATATATGCCGAGATCTCCCCCCATATTCACAATAAATTTTTCGAAACCGACGTTTTTCAGCATCGATACAACCTTCCTGATGGCATACCCCTTAAGGAATCCTCCGGGATCTATTTCTAATCCATTTATTTTAAAAGATATTTTATTATCATTAAAAATAATATTCCGGAAGTTAACCAGCGGAAGCACTTTTTCAATATCTTCTTTATCAGGAATTTTGGGATTTTCTGCTAAAAAATTCCATACTTTTTGAATAGGGAAAACAGTAATATCAAAATCCCCATCGGTCATTTCACAATATTCTAAAGAACTTTCAATTATATCTTTCAAGTCATCGGATATTTGCACAGGTTTTATACCGGCATGCATATTAATGAAAAACAACTCGCTCGAATCACTGTGTGCGTTTCCAATTTTTTCAAAATGACTTATTTCATCAAAAGCTTCTTCAATCTTTTGCTTCGTAAATTTTTCATCAAATTCACTATCATATATCAATATGGTTACATAAGTATCCATATGGATTTGAGTCATCTGAATAGGAGGCTGCTCTTTACGTTCTTGGCAGCTCAATAGAAACATCAAGCAAACCACGACAATTATTCTTTTCATTTTTCCCTGTTAACAGCAAAATCCACAAAATTTAAAAGTGATTTTTTATAAGGAGATTCATCAAAGATGTTTAATTTTTCTTTGGCAAGATTAGCATACTGGAGAGCTTTTTCATTGGTATATTCAATACCCCCTGATTTTTCTACAAAAGATATTATCCTTTTTATGTCTGCTTTTTTAACCCCCTTTTTTATAATATTTATAATAGATTCTCTCTCTTTTTTATCACAGTTATCTAATGAATATATCAAAGGAAGAGTAATACTGTTATTTTTTATATCAACTCCTTTCGGTTTTCCAATTTTCTCCTTTTCTCCATTATACTCGAACAAATCATCCCTAATTTGAAAGGCAATTCCCAAATATTCGCCAAATTTTTTTAAAGCATTTCTTTTATCGATATCAACCTTTGCAATTGCAGCACTAATTTCACAGCATGCAGAAAAAAAGGCTGCGGTTTTATTTGAAATTATTCTGAAATATTTTTCTTCATCTATAATAAATGCACGGCTCGATTCAATTTGTAATATTTCTCCGGTAGTCATACTTGAAGAAATCCTCGATATTATCTTAAGAATTTCAAGATTTTCCATTTCGAGAGCATTTTTAAACACTCCCGAAAATAAATAATCTCCCACAAGAACGGAAAGCCGGTTTTTCCATAAATTATTGACTGTGGGTAATCCTCGTCTCTTATCTGCACCATCGATTATATCATCATGAATCAAAGATGCAGTGTGAAGAATTTCTACTATTACTGCAGATTTTATGTTAAAATCATTAATGCTGCCGCAAATCCCGCTTGACAAAAGAAGTAGTATAGGACGAATTTTTTTTCCGTCCTGGTTTATTATATACTTTAATATTATATTAAGCAGCTTAATATCAGATTTAACAAATATCTTAAAATTATCCTTGAAAATCTGGAATTCTTCTTCAATCGGACCAATTACTGACTTGAGGTCATAATGGTCTTCTCTTTTTTTTGCATTTCTTGCGTTTGACATTTTAAATATTTTTTAATGAAATATTATAATTCAAAATTATTTAAAAAATTAGCATTTTTTATTATAGAAATCAAGGATTTATTTTTTATTCTTTTTTACAACCCCCTTTGTTAAGGGGGATTTTGGTAGAACCGCATTTTTTTATAGTAGCTTATTACATCTGAAATTTATCGTTTTTTGAGGTAAAAATTTAAATCCACAATTATTAACCAATATCACATTAAATTCTAATTTGATAATTCGAACAACTTACTATTCCCCCTTAATAAAGGGGGTTCAAGGGGGTTGTTCCTCTGTCCCTTGGTCCCTTTATTTACTTTTTTCTAATCATTCTTCCTTTCCACCATACTACTCTTTCATTCCACCATATCTTTCTCGGTCTTCTGATTATCACCCCGGTCCATCTTAATATCTTTCTCTGTCTATCGATTTTACTCACTGCAGGTTTTACAGGTTCTTCCGGTTCATAGTCATAGTCATCATAGTCATCATATTCATAATCTTCATCATCATATACTTCTATCTTATCATCTTTTTTTGCTGTTAATGCTTCTACCTGTTCTGTCTTTTTCTCAACTTCTTTTTCTTCAGCTTTTTTATCCTTTTTCTCCTTCTCTTTTATTTTTTCAGGAATTGCCTTTCTGATTTTCTTCTTCAGTTTCTTTATACGTGTTACTATTTTTTCCCTTTGGAATTTTACAACTTTATAAGCTGCAAAAAAGTACGCAATAACTGTTAGACCAATTATAGAATAAGCAGTTTTTAAGGATACCGGCAAAATTTCACTTAATTGTGTTTCGATGAATGGAAGCTGAATTTTAAATAATATAACAAACGCAGGAATTATTATTATTAATCCAACGACAGTTAATAACCCATAGATTAATTTTTTATGACCCTTTTCCTTCTCTATAACTTCATATTCATCTTCATCTCCTAAAGCTTCTTCTAATTCTTCTTCCCGTTTTTTTGCAAATATTTTTGTAATCCATATACTAATTTCATATAAAATTATTATCGGAATTGCCAGGTAGATTTGAGAAATTACATCAGGAGGAGTTAATATTGCAGAGGCGGAGAAAATTATAACTATTGCATAACCTCTTGCACTTTTCATTATACCGGGAGTTAATATTCCCATTTTTGCAAGAAGAGCTGACACTATAGGAAGTTCAAACGCCAGTCCAAAAACAACTAAAAGACGAGTAACAAATGAAAGATACCTGTCGATAGAAGTTTGCATTACTAATTTTCCTACCTGAAATTTGGCGAAAAATCTAAGTGCATTAGGAATTATTATATAATAGCAAAAAATAGCACCGGTAAGAAAACATAATATTGTGAGAAATATAATCCAGGGCACAAACTTCTTTTCCTTTTTAAGGAGTCCCGGAGCAACAAAACTCCAAAATTGATATATTATGACGGGCAGACTTAAAATAATACCCATAAATACAGAAAGATTAAGTCTAACAGTGAAAGGTTCCATTGGAGAAAGCGCAATCAGTTTTGCTTCCGGATAGGGTGCTGTCAAAATTTCTACAAGTTTTTCTGAGAACATAAAACTGGTTATTGAAAACACTATTATTATCGCTAAACTTTTGACAATAACCCAGCGCAGTTCTTCTAAATGGTCAACAAAAGACATCTTTTTCTCATTTATTTTTTTAGCTTTTTGCTGTTTATCCTTTTTATCCATAATTTAAAAAACTCTCAGGAATTTATTACACTTCACATAGTTTCCTGCTGGTGACAAAACCAACAGTGAGTAAAATAATTCAAACAATTACCGCAGAGGCGCAGAGAATTATTCTTTCTCATCGTCTCTGCATCTCTGCTGCTCATTATTCCTTTTTTTTATTTTTCACTTTTCTGAAACTTTGTGCCTCAATTTACACTTTTTTAGAAATACAAATATCTTTTTTCCATTTTTTATCGTCTTTTTCTGGAAAATCTGTCGTATAATGAAGCCCTCTGCTCTCTTTTCTTTTTAAAGCAAATTTAATTATAAGTTCAGCCACAGTCGATAGATTTCTTAATTCAATTAATTGTTCGGTTACTTTTGTTTTTTTATAGAATTGTTCTATCTCATTCGCAATTAACATAATTCTTCTTTCAGCCCTCTGGAGTCTGAAATCAGACCTGACAATTCCCACATAGTCCCACATTAACTTTTGTATCTCATATTTGTCGTGTGAGATTAGAATCCATTCGTCATGATTGAATGTACCGGAGTCATCCCACGGAAGTATTTCAGGAAATTCATCGGGAATATTTTTAATTCTTTTGCCTGCATCTCTTATGGAGCGATTAGCAAATACGAGAGCTTCCAACAAAGAATTGCTTGCTAATCTGTTCGCTCCGTGTAAGCCGGTACAGGCAACCTCTCCGCTGGCATAAAGTCTGTCTATCGAAGACCTTCCCCATAAATCCGTTACCAATCCCCCACACATATAATGCGCCGAAGGAACAACCGGTATCTTCTCTTTTGTAATATCAATTTTATAATTAAGGCAGGTTTTGTAAATATTAGGGAAATTTTTCTTAATGTCTTTTTCCCTTAAATTGCTTAAATCAATATATACACAAGGTTCACCTGTTTTTTTGAGCTCCTTATCGATTGCTCTTGCAACAATGTCTCTCGGAGCAAGAGAACCTCTTGCGTCATAATCTTTTACAAAATCCTTCCCCTTAAAATTTTTCAGAATCCCTCCTGCACCTCTCACAGCTTCTGAAATCAGAAACGGTTTATTGCCCGGGGAATATAAAGATGTCGGATGAAACTGCATAAATTCAAGATTTGCAATTTTGCCCCCTGCCCTGTACGCCATAGCAATACCGTCACCGGTTGCTATATCGGGATTGACTGTATGAAGATAAACCTGTCCGGCTCCACCGGTAGACAACATAGTTATTTTTCCTAAAAATATTTCCACGACTTCACTTTTCGTATTAAGTATATATGCTCCATAACAGCGTATTTTATTGTCCCCTTTTCTCTTTTTCCTTTTCAGGTTATGTTCGGTTAAAAGCTCAACGGCAAGGTGGTCTGAGAAAATCCTGATTTTTCTATTATTTCTGACTGCTGCAAGAAGAGCTCTTTCAATTTCTTTTCCGGTAAGGTCCTTAGCGTGAACAATCCTGTTTACTGTGTGCCCTCCCTCTCTTCCAAGATGAAATTTTCTATTTCTACCTCTTCCTATTTTGGTGAATCTGGTTCCAATATCCTCTAATTCTTTAATGTATCGAGGACCTTCTTTTACCGTAACTTCAACTGCATCCTCATGACAGATACCGGCTCCGGTATTAAGAGTATCTTGAATATGAAGTTCAAAAGAATCGCTGTCAGACATAACACTGGCAATTCCACCCTGGGCATAATTTGTGTTGGATTCGGTATCTTCCTTCTTTGTTACTATTGCAACTTTGCCATATTTAGCAGCTTTCAAGGCAAAAGTAAGCCCGGCCATTCCACTTCCTATTATAAGAAAATCAAATTTCCTGATTTTATTCATTTTATTTAAAAAGTTTACCTATTTTATTAACCACGAAGGAAGAAAACAGGAGTCAGAAGCCGGAAGTCAGAATAAAGTCCCAAAAAGCGGGATTAGTTGGTTTTCTTATTCTGGCTTCTGACTCCCGACTTCTGGCTCCTGACTTCTAAAATATTTTCCTTCGTGTCTTTCGTGGTTAATTTTATTTTTTATATTTTTTTATGTTTAATTGGCATAATTCACGGCTATCTTTTTATGTCCTAAACGCTCCTCGTAGCTAAATTCTTCTTTTATGAATTTTCCGGTATAAGATTCTTCAACGTTACATATTTCTTCCGGCGTCCCTTCTGCAATTATCCTGCCCCCTTCATCTCCACCTTCCGGACCAAGGTCAACAATATAATCGGCGGTTTTAATAACATCGATATTATGCTCGATAACAATAACCGTATTCCCCTTATCAACGAGCCTGTTAAGAACATTAAGAAGCATTTTTATATCCTCGAAATGAAGTCCTGTTGTCGGTTCATCTAAGAGATACAATGTATTCCCCGTTCCGATTTTTGATAATTCCGTAGATAATTTAACTCTTTGAGCTTCGCCTCCTGAAAGAGTGGTAGCCGGTTGACCCAACCTGATATATCCAAGACCAACATCCTGAAGTGTTTGAAGTTTTCTTTTTATTTTGGGAATATTTTCGAGGAAATTTAAACATTCATAAACCGACGTATCCAGTACATCTGCTATCGATTTACCTTTATATTTTACCTCGAGTGTTTCTCTGTTATACCTTTTTCCTTTGCAGACTTCACAAGTTACATATACGTTCGGCAGAAAGTGCATTTCAATCGTAATGATTCCATCTCCCTCACAAGCTTCACACCTGCCGCCTTTCACGTTAAAACTGAATCTTCCCGGTTTATATCCCCTGATTTTTGCTTCGGGAAGCTGGGAAAACAAATCCCTTATATAAGTAAAAAGACCTGTATAAGTAGCCGGGTTTGACCTCGGTGTTCTGCCGATCGGAGATTGGTCGATATTTATAACCTTATCTGTATTTTCAGTTCCGGTTATTCTATCATAATCGAGTGGAGAAACCTTTGAATGATGAAACAATCTTGTAAGTATCTTGTAAAGTGTTTCATTGATAAGCGTACTCTTTCCTGAACCGGAAACACCGGTTATGCAGGAGAATGTTCCGAGCGGGATTTTCAGATTAATATTCTTCAGATTATTTCCTCTTGCACCTATAATTTCAAGGAATTTATTGTTTCCTTTTCTTCTTTTTTCAGGGATATTTATGCTTTTTTTTCTTGCAAGATATTCTCCGGTTATAGAATTGTTATCATTGATGATTTTTTTAAGAATTCCACAAGAAACAACCCTTCCCCCATTTTCCCCCGCACCAGGACCAAGGTCAATAATATAGTCGGAACTCTCGATAGTTTCACGGTCGTGTTCAACTACCAGAACCGTATTACCGATGTCCCGCAGTTTTCGGAGAGTATTAATCAGTTTTTTATTATCTCTTTGATGGAGACCGATGCTTGGTTCATCAAGTATATAAAGGACACCTACTAACTGCGAGCCAATCTGGGTAGCTAATCTAATCCTCTGTGCTTCCCCTCCTGAGAGACTGCCTGCAGAACGGTCAAGGGTAAGATAATCGAGCCCGACATTTTTCATAAATTTAAGCCGTCCTCCTATTTCTTTTAATATCTGCCGTGCAATTTCAAAATCTTTTCTTGAAAGTTTAATATTCTCAAAAAAAATATTTGCCTCTTTAATCGACATTGCGGTTACATCGCTAATATTGTAATTTTCGATTTTTACCGATAAAACTTCTTTTTTCAGACGATTGCCGTTACATTCTCTGCAAACGGTAAAATTCATAAAGCCTTCTATCCAGGTTCTGATATAACTCGAATGAGTTTGTCTATACCTTCTCGATAGATTATTTATGATTCCTTCATATTTACCGACATATTCACCTTTTCCCCTGCCGTTGTTAAAAGCATATTCAAATTTGAATTCATTTACACCGCTGCCGAACAAAAGAATCTTTTTTGCTTCAGTAGAAAGCTTATTAATCGGAGTATCAAAGCTAAATCCATAATTTTCAGCTATTGCCTTGATTTTGTGAGAATACCAACTTCCGACAGGGTCTCCCCATGCGGCTACAGCTCCTTCATTTATACCTAAACTCTCATCGGGGATAATCAAAGAAGGATCAAGTTCCATCTGCATACCTAAACCGCTGCATTTGGGACATGCTCCATAAGGACTATTGAATGAAAACATTCGTGGACTGAGTTCTTCATAACTGATGTTGCATCTTATACAGGAAAAGTTTTCGCTGAAAAAAATCTCCTGCTTTTCTACAACATCGATTAAAACAATCCCTTCAGCTAAACCAAGTGCAGTTTCAAGAGAATCGGCAAGCCTTTTGCTGTTTTTATCCGATACGGTCAGCCTGTCAACGATTACTTCAATGTCATGCTTTTTATTTTTACTCAATTTTATTACTTCATCGAGAGTCTTGTATTTTTTATCAACTCTAACCCTGACGTAACCATCTTTCTTTATCTTTTTGAATAATTCTTTATACTCTCCTTTTCTGCCTCTGACCAGAGGTGCAAGAACCTGTATCTTCGAATTTTTAGGCAGTTTCATTATCTGGTCAACCATCTGCTGGACAGTCTGTCTTTCAATCGGACGACCACATTTGTGGCAATATGGTTTACCGACACGGGAAAATAATAATCTCAGATAATCATAGATTTCCGTTATCGTACCTACTGTTGAACGGGGATTTTTGCTTGCAGACCTTTGTTCAATGGAAACTGCCGGTGAAAGACCATCGATATAATCAACATCCGGTTTTTCCATTAGACCGAGAAACTGACGCGCGTATGCTGAAAGAGATTCTACGTATCTTCTTTGTCCTTCGGCATAAATTGTATCAAAAGCGAGAGATGATTTCCCGGAACCTGATAAACCGGTAATAACTGTAAGTTTATTCCTTGGAATCTCAAGGTCAATATTCTTCAGATTATGCTCTCTTGCACCCTTTACTATGATTTTATCTTTCTCAGACATAAAACAATAATATAATATGATATTTTTTGAAAACCAAATTTAAATATAATTTAAGTAATTATCAAGATTATTCTTTAAAAGAAAAAAGCCGGAAGTCAGAAGCCAGAATACAGAAGACAGGAATTATAATGGAAAAATAATTAACCTAATGTTTTTACTGGTTTTTCATTCTGTCTTCTGTCTTCTTATTTAAAAGGGCCAGAGTTTTGTTGGAAGGGTCAATATTCTTATAAATATATTTCGCTTTTTAATCTCGGAGGATTGGAAGCTTTCATTTATTTTATCATTTAATTCACGTTTATAGCTAACTATACCCGGTAATGCATCAAAACCTAAAATTTCATTTGCACCCGTATTTAAAATTGAAATTGCCTCATTTAATTCATTAATTCTTGCATAGCATTCGGCAAGTCTTACATAAACTCTTGCATCTTTTTTATATATTTTCAGCGAACTTTTAAAAAGTACTGCCGCTTTATCGTATTGTTCTTTAAAAAAAAAATCTGAAAGCCCTCTAATGTAAATCTCTTCGGCTGCTTTTGAATCTCTATTCCATTCGTATTCTCTGAAGGAATATTCATCTACATTTAAATAATTTTTTTTATCAAATATCGATATAGCAATGCTCTCCTGTTTTGCCCCAATGAAAGGTATAGAGCAGTTTATCGAAATAAAATTAATCGACAAAATGAATAGAATTCCGAAATACTTATAATTTTTTTTAAAATTTTTCATTTGACTAAATAATCGGTAAACAGTTGGAAATTCTTTAATTTAATCATCCCAGTTATTAATTTCAGAAATAAGTGCTTTAATGACTTTACCCTCCGTCACTTTTGCAATTATTTTACCTTTCTTGAAAATAAGTGCAGATTTTTTCCCGAAAGCTACACCAATATCCGCTTCTTTAGCTTCACCGGGCCCATTAACCGCACAACCCATAACTGCAACCTTAATAGGTTTATTTATTTTACTCAATTTTTTTTCTAATTTATTTATAATACCCAATAAGTCAGACTGAATTCTTCCGCAGGTAGGACAGGAAATAACGGTAATATTATCATTTCGAATATTCAAAGATTTTAAAATTTCTTTAGCTGTTTTAATTTCTTCAATGGATTTTCCCGTAAGTGATACTCGGATTGTGTCTCCGATTCCTTCGGCAAGGAGTGTTCCGATTCCTACGGCAGATTTAATTGAGCCTTTCCATAATGTACCTGCTTCGGTAACGCCAATATGCAGTGGATAAGCCGTTTTTTCAGAAATAAGACGATACGCTTCAATCATCAGCTTAACATCCGAAGATTTGATTGATATAACTATCTGGTCAAAATCCGAATCTTCACAAATCTTTATATGCCTCAATGTGCTCTCTACAAGCGCTTCGGGAGTCGGTTTTTTATACTTACGAAGCAAGTCTTTTTCAAGGGAGCCGGAATTTACTCCAATTCTTAAAGGAACAGACATCTCTTTTGCCTTCATAAGGACTTTATTAATTCTTTCCGGAGAGCCTATATTTCCGGGATTTATTCTTATCTTGTCAATTCCTCCCTCAAGAACGGTAAGAGCTAACCGATAATCAAAATGAATGTCCGCAACAAGTGGGATTTTTATATTTTTTCGTATCACTCTTAATGCCATTGCAGCTTCCATATTAGGAACCGCAGAACGAATTATTTGACATCCGCTATCCTCAAGCTCTTTTATCTGGTCAATAGTGGATTTTATATCTTCTGTCCGTGTTTTTGTCATAGATTGAATTGTTATCGGTTCTCCACCCCCTATCGCAACATCTCCTACTAAAACCTTTTTCGTCTTTTTTCTTTCCATAGTTAATAATTTTTATGATTCCATAAAACTTTACAACATTTCTAAAAAAATGTTGAATCACTTATTAGCTTTTACTTATATACTATACTGCTTTAGATAAATATCTATTTTAGTATGATTTATATATGTTTTCTCAACAAAACACTATTTACAGTAAATAAAAAAATAAAATATATTATATTAAATAATTAATTTTCTTGACTTTTACAAAATAATAGTTAAAATTGCAAACACAACTCTGGCAAATTTACATTATTAATTAAATAAAAGCCTAATCTTTTTAGGGTGTGCTATTCGCAATTATTTTAACAAATTCTTTTCAAAGTAGTAATATATATAGTTAAATAATCTTATACAAATATAATATAATAATTTAAAAATGAAAAGGGATAAAATCATGAAGAAAATATTTTTCATAATTTTATTTTCAATTTTTTTGTCTTGTTCCTCGATGTCGCCCTTCTCAATGGAACTAACTGCTCCCATAGATAATGAGAGTGTTGTTATTTTAGGTGGAGTGATTGTTGAGAATATGGGTATAGATGATTTATATGAAACTTATGACAGTGATATAGAAGTTGTTCTGGTTAGTAAGGGTATTGTAGATGGTGTAGAAGAATCAAAAGGTTTTCACGTAATGACCGATGAAAATGGCTATTTTTTTCTTGAAAATGTTCCGAAATTCGGGTATGTAATCAAAGGAGCAAGGATATATGTGGCAAACAGTTTTTCTGTGAATGTTATTTCACAGTGGAGAACTGCAGAAATTTCTTATATGGTGCCATATCTTCAGGAGGAACTAATCAGACATGATGTGACTTTTGTGCCTTCCCCCCCACAGGGAAGGATTTATAACTTTGGAATTTCATATTTTGGATTATCCAGGGGTTCATCCGAATCCGGACCTGGAGGTGTTGCAAACAGTGTTCTTTATCAAAACTTTACTTCTTTGAATGAACAGAAACTCAGTATTGGCACTAAATACACTAAGCCCGATCCTATAACTTATTTCAAAGAAAAATTTCCGGATTCCGGATGGTTTAAACTCCCCAGGTAAATACTCATACTCTTTCAGATCGCCACAAATTATGAAAATCCTTTTACCGCAGAGACGCAGAGAAAGAAAAATAATAAATTATTTCTCTCTCTTTATTCTCTGCGTCTCTGCGGTTATATCTTCGGTCTAATAATTTAGTTTATATCTATTTTGAATCAACAATAATCGTCACCGGACCGTCATTTAAAAGCTCAACATCCATCATTGCTCCGAATATTCCTGTCTGTGGCGGCAGTCCGGCATCGCTTAAATATTGATTAAATTTTTCATATAATTCTTCGCCCTTTGCCGGGTCGGCGGCATTTATAAAGCTCGGCCTTCTTCCCTTTCTTGTATCGGCGTATAAAGTGAACTGGGAAATTGACAAAATCTCTCCTTTGATGTCTAATAACGAGAGATTCATCTTGCCTTCACTGTCATTAAATATCCGCAAGTTGATACACTTATCTGCAAGGTATTTTGCACTTTTTTCCGTATCATCAGCCGAAACTCCAAGAAGAATTACCAATCCCTTTCCAATTTCTCCTGTAAGCTTCTCCTTTACCTTAACTCTTCCCCATTTAACCCTTTGAATTACTGCTCTCATAGTTATTTTTCCATATAAATCTTTTATAATGTTGATTTTTATTTATGTTTCAGTAGTGTCCGGTAAAAAATAATAAAAGAGACTTAAAACCTTTATATTATTTCAACTGGCGAAGGTGTTCTTCACCTTCGCTATCAAAATAAAATATTTTCATCATTCGTGGTGCTCCTTAGCAGCATGAGGGTATAATATAATAAAAAAAACAATTTTTTAAAAGTAATAAAATTATTAAATAATTTTATGGGTACTGAAACTTAAAAAATAAGGAGCTAAAAAATTAAGAAGATATTGCTTAACCGAAAAGTGAAAATGGGAAATGTAAATTATACCTAATTGAAAATATTTTGGTAACTATTCAGGTATTAAACGTTCAGCAAGGGATTTTCAGTCCAAATACCTTCAATAGCATCTAACACATTAATCCCTTGTTTTTTTACAGTGGATA
>SDBU01004487.1_pt1 | contig 17095 bp, 19 predicted proteins | sample 2277071 | NCBI WGS metagenome assembly SDBU01 (sample SAMN10397929, study PRJNA504765) | marine sediment metagenome | isolation source: marine sediment core GS08_GC12, 126 cmbsf | place: Arctic Ocean: Gakkel Ridge, Loki's castle | collected 2008 | reverse complement strand
ATTCAAATTTGGTTTAGGCAAAATAAATTTGTAAAAATGCTTGATGATGCGGGTATAGGGGCTGGCACAAAATCTGTGAATGATGATTTTTCACTCTCAGGTTTAAATGCTAGTTTAAAAATTCAATTTTAATAATTTATAATAAAATTTTAATTAAGTGGTGCGATCATTTCTTGAGTTGAAGATTCAAAAATTACTTTTCATTACATAGAAGAAATTTATATTTTTATAAAAAGCTAAGCTTACAATATAATTTGGACAAAAATCAAAAGATTATATATAATCGTGTGTCAATAGAATTATTTAATATATTGGAGATAAAATGTCTAGATATACTGGCCCTAAAAACCGAATAGCTCGAAAATTTGGATGCAATATTTTTTCAAGAGCAAGAAATCCACTTCTACACAAACCGAATCCTCCGGGAGTACATGGTGCAAAAAGAAGAAAAAAATCTGATTTTGGCCATCAGTTAGAAGAGAAGCAAAAACTAAGAGCTGTCTATGGACAAATCACAAATAAGCAATTGATACTAACATATAGAAAAGCAGTAAAACAACCAGGCAATAGTGCTCATAACTTTTTACAAAGATTAGAGTGTAGATTAGATAATATTGTTTTTAGATTAAAGCTAGCACCTACTATATTTGCATCTCAGCAATTGATCTCTCATGGTCATGTATTAGTAGATGGTAAAAAAGTAGATATTAAATCTTTTCAAGTGAAACAGGGTATGAAAATTTCTTTAAAAGAGAAGATAAAGAAGCTAATAATTGTAAAAGAAGCGCAAGAATCTGCAAGAGAGCTTCCTGAATATTTAACATTAGCTGATGACAAATGCTCAGGAGAGCTTGGATCTGTACCATTAGTTGAGCAAATACCGCTTCCTTTAATAGTAAACATTCCACTCGTTTGCGAATTTTTAGCTCACACAACTTAAAATTTTAATTTTAGCCAATCTTCTCAGGTTGGCTTTTTTTCAAGTTGGCTTTTTCTCAGGCTGACTTGTTTTTCAGGCTAACTTGTTTTTTAGAAATATCAAATCAATAATTTCTTTAGATTTTAAAAGATATGCAGATATAAATAGTGTAGTTATATAAGTAATAGATAGAGTCAAAAAGCTATTTATTTTAGTCAAAAATTTAGTTGGAAAATTTTGTGACATATTCACAAGAAAGTAAATCGAAGGATCTTTTAAAACGTAGCCTATTAAAAAAGTTGCTAGAGCAGCTAAAGAACTACATAAAATAATTTTAAAAAAAGATGTAAAGAGAAATTTGTCAAAAATTTTCAAAAATCTTTTTTTCAAAAAATAGCTTAGAAGTAGAAAATTAAAAAGAGCACTGATGCTGGTAGATATTGCAACTGACATAGATTGCATATTGAATATGAATATAAAAATAGAATTTAAAATTATATTTAAGAGTACGGATAGAACAGCTGAAATAGTAGGAATAAAATAGTGTTTTTTAGCATAAAATGCTTGAGAGATTATCATTATAAAGCTTGCAAAGCTAAGCCCTATTGCATATCCATAAAGACAGTAACTGGTATTTATTAAAGCATCTAGTTTAAATGATCCTCTTGCAAATATAAGATTTACAAGCGATGGACCAATTAGTATTAAGCAGATAGTTGCTGGAAACATAAGAGCAAAACTTTTAGCAATAGCTAAATTAAAAAACTTTTTAAAACTTGTAAAATCCTGAGTTTTATAAGCTCTTGTAAGTGGCGGCAGTATAGCTGATGATATTGCAATAGCAAAAAGCGCTAGAGGCAGTTGATAGAGCCGCATTGCATACCAAAGATACGCTGCACCCTCTTTTTCAGAAAAAGTTGCAAAAAGAGCATCTAAAGCGCTATTTATTTGAACAGCGCCAATGCCAAGAATTGATAAGGTAATTGGTTTTATTAAAGCTTTAATCTCAGGTGAAAATAGCTTAAATTTAAAAAGTTCTTTAAAGCTTAATTCTTTTGAAATTATTTTAAAACTAGATAGCGCAGTTGTGAGATATTGAAATAAAAAAGCTATGACAACAAAAATCGCTAAAACATAGACAAATTTTTCATCAGACAAATTTCTAAAAAGTAAACAGCTTAAAATCCAAATTATATTAAAGGATACTGGCGCTATAGATGGAAGAAAATAGCTTTGATGACACTGCAAAAAAGCGCTGTTTATTGCATATAGGCAGATAAACAAAAGCCCAAAAGACATAATCTGAGTAAGCTGAATTATCTCTTTGTTCAAATTTGTAAAAGAGAATAGAAAAATTTCACTAAAAGTTATAATTCCTATTAATAATAAACTAATAGAAAAAAATAGATCTCTATAAAAAAATGCAGCCTTTTTTTTATCTTCTAGTCTTAAATTTTCGTAGTGCGGGATAAATCCTGCTTGAAGTGAGGCCTCACCTATCAATCTTCTAAAGAGATTTGCAAATCTATAAGCTACCATAAAAGCGGCTACATGAGCAGATGCGCCAAAAAAAAACGCCATTAAAACATCTCTGAGTAGACCGGAGATTCTGCTAAAAAAGGTCCCTAAAAAGAAATTTTTAAATGATTTTGTAATTGATACAGAACTATCTATGCTCATAAAATACCTATATATGCTATGATAGGCATTGTTAAAAATTAAAAAAAGCAAAATACTTGCATTTCATTTTTTTTATTTTTTTACAAAAAATTTTAAGGATTTGTATGTCAAAAGAAGAGAGTTTAGTAGGAGCGCATACTTCCATTGCAGGTAGTGTTTTCAATTCTATAAATGAGGCTACTTCACTTGAGGCTAACTGCTTTCAGATATTTACAGCAAATCAAAGACAGTGGAGAGCAAAACCGATTAGCGCCGTAGATGCTAAAAAATTTTTGCAATTAAAAAAAGATGCGAAAATAAAAAAAACTGTATCTCACAATAATTATCTAATTAATTTGGGATCTCCTAAAAAAGATGCTCTAGAAATATCAAAAAAAGCTTTTTTAGAGGAGATTGAAAGATGTCATAGCCTTGAAATTGATTATTTAGTATTTCATCCAGGATCTGCTTTAACATCCACTCAAGATGAGTGTTTAGATACTATAGCAGACTCTATTTTATCATTTGAAAAAGCGGTTAAAAAAGGTAAAACTCGTCTGCTTTTAGAAACAACAGCAGGACAAGGAACAAATGTCGGATATAAATTTGAGCATTTGGCATATATTATAAAAAAAGTAAAAGATAAAATTCCAATTGGAGTTTGTTTAGATACTTGTCATATCTTTGCAGCTGGCTATGATATTAGAGATAAAAAAGGATTTGTTAAGGTTTTTGATGAATTTGCAAAGATCATTGGCATGAAAAATCTATATGCATTTCATATAAATGATTCAAAAGTAGATTTAGGATCTAGAAGAGATCGTCATGAAAGTTTAGGCAAAGGTAAAATTGGACTAGAGTGTTTTAAATGTTTAATGCAAGAGAAAACTTTTAACAATATGCCAAAAATATTAGAGACTCCGAATGAAGAGATTTGGAGGGATGAAATTCAACTTTTAAAAAATTTTAGCGAGCTAAAAAAATGAGAATAAAAATTAAAAAAATATTAAAATCTGATGAGAGTATCGTTGGAAAAAAAGTAAAAGTCTGTGGTTGGATAAAAACGATTAGAGAACAAAAAAGTTTTGCTTTTATAGAAATAAACGATGGATCTAGTTTAGCAAATCTGCAAGCTATAATTGAAAGCTCCAATGATGATTTTAGAAAAGTTTTAGAAATATCTATTGGCGCATCTGTTTGTTTAGATGGAGAAACAGTTAAAAGTCCTGGTAAAAACCAAAAATTTGAGCTAAAAATAGATAAAATTACAATTATTGGACTCTCTACAGAAGACTATCCTCTTCAGAAAAAAAGACACTCATTTGAATATCTTAGAACAATCTCTCATCTAAGATGTAGAACAAATATGGGCGGAGCTGTAACTAGGGTTAGAAACTCTCTCGTTTATCATTCTCATAAATTTTTTCAAGATAGAGATTTTTTATATATTCAAACTCCAATAATTACAGCATCTGATACTGAAGGCGCAGGTGAGCTTTTTAGAGTAACAACTCTAGATGATTTAAAAAAAGATCCTAAAGAGGACTTTTTTAAAAAAGCTACATTTTTAACAGTCTCAGGACAATTAAATGCAGAAGCTTTTGCTTGCTCTATGTCGGATGTATATGTGTTCTCCCCAACATTTAGAGCTGAAAATTCTCATACCTCTCGTCATCTTGCAGAATTTTGGATGTTAGAGCCTGAGATCGCTTTTGCAGATCTTAAAGATGATATCAATCTCGCATCCGATTATATAAAATATATGGCTAAAGTTGCTTTAGATGAAAATGAAGATGATTTAGCTTTTTTTGATAAATTTATCGAAAAAGGGCTAATAGATAGATTAAAACATGTAGTAGACTCCCCTTTTGAAGTTATCACATATACCGAAGCTATAAAAATCTTAGAAAAATCTGATCAAAAATTTGAGTTTAAAGTGAAATGGGGCTCAGATCTTCAATCTGAGCATGAAAGATATTTAACAGAGAAGCATTTTAACAAACCTACAGTTGTCATCGATTATCCAAAAGATCTAAAAGCTTTTTATATGAAAGACAACGAAGATGGAAAAACTGTAGCTGCTATGGATATATTAGTTCCTAAAATTGGAGAAATAGTTGGAGGCTCTCAAAGAGAAGATAACTTTGATCTATTAAAACAAAAAATTCAAAATAAAAATTTAGATCTAGAAACATACAAATGGTATTTAGATTTAAGAAAATATGGCTCTGTTCCACACGCTGGATTTGGCGTTGGTTTTGAAAGACTTATTCAATTTGTCACAGGAATTGAAAATATAAGGGATGTAATCCCTTTTTATAGAGCAGCTGGCGCTGCTGATTTTTAATTTGAATTTCATTTTTCTTTATGTTAACTAAAAGTAAATAGGAGATTTTTAAATGAGCGATAGCACTTCCGGTATTCCTCCTTCTGGAGCAGATAAACCAAAACCGGACAAAATGCAGCCGATAAAACCAAAACCTCAAGATCTTGTGCCCCCAGGCCAAGATGATGATTATGAATATATGGGTTTTACTTTTGCCAATAAAAAAGATTATGACACTTTTAAATATAAGTTTTTATCCAATATGGCAAATTTAATGATGGCTCAAATTAGAAGTGATAATGAGAATATGATTAAAGCTCTAAAAAAAATGAGAGAACAAAATCAATAATTTACATCTTCAAAAAGGCTATTGATTTAACTCAATTTTCTATGCTATAATAGCTCAGCTAACCTATGCTAGGCTAGCTAGATTAGATCAAAATTTATAATTTTTTTTTTATGTTAGATCAAAATATTTTTTTAATTACTGATGAAAAAGAGCAAATTAGAATAGATAAACTTTTAGCTGAAAAATTTGCATCTAAATCAAGAAGCTATTTTCAATATCTCATTGAAAATGGTTCTGTTTTAGTAAACTCAAAAAAAGTAAAAAAAAGATTTTCACCCAAAATGAACGATGAGATAGAGATCTTTTTTCAAGCTCTGCCAGATATATCTTTAAAAGCTCAAAATATACCTTTAGATATAATATTTGAAGATGAGCATATTTTAGCTATAAATAAACCCTCTAACATGGTTGTACATCCCGCCTCTGGTAATTGGGATAATACTTTTGTAAATGCACTTTTATATTATTTCAAAGATCTTATCTATGAAAAAACAGATATTAGACCTGGAATAGTTCATAGACTTGATAAAGATACAACAGGAGTATTAATCGCTGCTAAAACTACTCAAGCTCATCAAAAATTAATAGAACTTTTCAAAAATAGACAAATGCAAAAAACATATTTAGCTATAACTTTGAATACCCCCAAAGACCAAATAATAAATCTGCCAATTGCTAGACATAAAATAAAAAGAAAAGAGATGGCAATCTCTCAAGGTGGTAAAGAAGCTATAAGTGAGATCAAACTTTTAAAAAATAATAACAAATTATCTTTTATTGAAATTTCTCCTAAAACCGGTAGAACCCACCAGATAAGAGTGCATCTAAAACATATCAACTGTCCTATTTTAGGCGATGAGACCTACGGCAATAAATCTGTAAATAAACATTTTAAAGTAGATCGTCAACTTTTGCATGCGCATTCATTAAAATTTAATCACCCGATTACACAAAAAGCTATAACAATCACCGCTCCTATCAATGAAAATTTTAAAAAATTTATTGAAATACTATCTTAATTTTTTTTTTAATTTCTTAAATTTCTAGCTATTTTTGCAAATTTAAGATACAATACCTAAACATATTAGCTATTTATTATTGTTCAAACTTAAAAAGAGGACGCGCACTATGAAAGAATTTGTAGAATACATTGTGAAAAATTTAGTTGATAACCCAGATCAAGTTAAAATCAACGAAATCAGTGGTACTCATACTCTAATCATTGAGTTATCCGTTGAAAAATCTGATATTGGTAAAATCATTGGAAAAAAAGGTAAAACTATAAACGCTATTAGAACTCTACTTATGTCTGTAGCTTCTCGCAACGGCATTAGAGTGAACCTTGAAATTATTGAAGAAGGAAAACCTAGTAGTAGTACTTCTGAATCTGAATAAAAAAAGGAGCTTCTAGCTCCTTTTTTCTTTTCTAAAATATTTTTCTTCAATTTATACAGTTAAATCTTGAATTTTAATCGGAAATCTTAAATTGCTAGCAGAAACGCTTCTTCTTATTGTAGCTAACCGAGTAGGTAACATGCCTTTGAGTTTTTTAACTTCTTTTTCAGCAACCTTAGCTTTTTTTGTCATTTGTAACAGATCATATCTTAAGCTATTATTTTCAGTTTTTATTCTTTCATGTTCTTTTAACAAATCTAAAAGCTGTATTACTACAATTTGAACACGATGGCTTGAAGCTTCAACAGAATCTTTAGCATGTAAAGCACTATCACTTTTCACAACTCCATTTTGTACAACTGCACCTACAGGATGTGGATCCAAAAGAGGTGATCTCGGACTAGCCAATTTACCCCCTTTATCATCGCCACCAACAGCAGCTAAACCTTCTTCAGAAATACCAAGATTTGTCATGCTTTCAAGCGCATCTCTGAGTGTATCAAGACTTCCCGTTGCTGGAGGTTTATCTTTAGACAAACGATTTTTTTCCATAAGATCTTGAAAAAGAGCTTTAACTCTTTCACGTAAACCTTCATTTCCTAATCCTTCTAAAGTTATCTCTTGATCTGATAATGATTGCCTTTCAGACAAGATTGAATTAAATTTACCAAACAATTCTTTATTTTGAGCAAATAGTTCTAAAATTAAACCTTCAAAAATTCATAGTTTACTGATGATAGTTTGTTGAATTATTGGATCATAGAGCTCTGGATCTATTTTACCAAGTTCTCTCGCAACTTCTTCAAGAAGTGAAATTTGAAATTGTGCACTCTCTGCAGTTGATTTTACTGCCATAATATTCCTCCTATAAAACTTTAAAAAAGCTAGCTATTTTGGAATAAATTAAAATTAAATGCATTAAATTTCAAAAGTTGTTTGAATTTTATATTTTTGTTAACTCTTTTTTTTTCATTACCTAATCAACTAAAAGTTTTTATCCATTTAATTAAAAGGATGCAAAAATCTCTATATGTACTATCTTGATATTGCGTATTCGTTTAACTTTCTTCATTTGATACTTCTTTACCTGCTTGAAGATCCTAAATCTGCTTTCCAAAATCACAAAAACCCTGATGATAAAATTCTGCTTTTGCTTCAGTAGCATCTAAATCTTAGTCTCAAATCCGTTAATTTATCTTTTCGTCTGTCGCATTCCTCTTCGAGAGCACTTATTACAACATATTTTCTTGCAAGAGATTCTTCAGCTGCAGCAAGTCTTTTTGATACTTCTCTACTTTGTGCTACAAGAGCTCTTATTAGAAAACTGACATTTTGCATTTCCTTAACTTTACTTTGAATTAACCCTATTTTAGATATATCAGGCAAAGCTCCTTCCGAGTATGGTCTTGGACTGTCTCTAAGAGTAGCTATGAGGTCTTCTCCATCTGGTGAACTATCGTCTTCTAACGAGTTGCCATTACGTATATCAATTTCTAACTTAAAAAGACTAAGAATTCCTAGTATGGTAGCTTTAAGTACTGTTTTACTCTCTGCCCCTCTATCTTCCGATAAAGCATTGCAAGCATCAAAAACAGTTAAATAGTGCTGTGAAACTATATCTAAACCTTTATGTCTACCATTTAACTGCTCCGCCAAAGCTTTAGAAGATGCAACAATAGATAAAAAAAGAAATGAAATCATATCTTTTAAATCTCTATCTCGAATATTTGGTGAAATCTCCGATCGTTCTTTCAAAAGACTCGTTGTATCTAGAATATTAGGGAAAAGGTTTTTCATTAGAGAGTTTTTTAACTCTGGCATAATATCATCTGAAGCATCTAACATTTGATTTAACGTTATAAAAGCTAAACGAACAGAACCAAAAACATCTAATGTATCTTCTTTAGTACTCATAAATAAGCTCCTGGTTAAATTTCAAAAAAAAGACTATAATTATTAAAAAAATAAATAAACAAAAAAATAAAAATGGTAGAAATGTTGAGTAGAAACTTGAGGGTTTTTTTGAAAAAAAATGGACTGAGCAGGACTCGAACCTGCAACCGCCCGCTTAGAAGGCGGGTGCTCTATCCAATTGAGCTATCAATCCATTGTAGCTTTAATGATAGTAGCTTTTTAAACTATTTTTCAAGTTTGATTTAAAGCTTTTGCTCCATATATTAGGTTTTGATAAAATATTAGCAAAAAAGGATATTTAAGTTTATGAAAATTTTTGCAAGCTTAATTGGAATAACAGGAAAAATGGGAAAAGAGATTCAAAAAGTGAAAACAGATCCGAGCTTTCAAATAATTGGAGGGGTGGCAAAAAAAGATATAAAAAATCTTAAAAAATTTTTAAAAAAATCAAATGTTGGAATAGATTTCTCTAATCCAAATGCTTTAGATGAACTTCTATCTATAGCTATAAAAACTAAAACTGCATTAGTGTTAGGAACTACAGGATATAGCGAAAAAGATTTACAAAAAATAAAAGATGCGAGCAAAAAAATAGCAATTTTTTATAGCTCAAATTTCTCTGTTGGGATTGCGCTTGTACAAAAGTTTGCAAACATGACATCTAAATTATTAGATAAAAGCTGTATTGATATAGTTGAAAAACACCATATTTCAAAAAAAGATAAACCATCTGGTACAGCTTTACTTTTAGCAGATGAGATAAAACAAAATTTAAAAAATGATGTGAATATTCATTCAATAAGAGCTGCGAATGTTGTATTTGAGCATACTCTTTATTTCACAAATGAGGATCAAACAATTGAGATAAAACATACAGCACATGATAGATCAATTTTTGCTACAGGCGCTATTAAAGCTGCCATTTTTATACATGATAAAAAAGCTGGTTTATATTCCATGCAAGATTTAATAGGAGATATTTATGAATAAAATTAAAATAAGAGATGATTGTATTGTAGGAGATAAAAAACTTACATTTATTTGTGGACCGTGTGTAATAGAGTCTGAAGAGCATACACTATTTTGCGCTGAAGAGCTGAAAAAGCTTTTTTCGAAATTTGATATTAATTTTATTTTTAAAGCTAGTTTTGATAAAGCTAATCGATCTTCTATAGATTCCTTTAGAGGTCCAGGACTAGAAAAAGGTCTTAAAATATTACAAAAAGTAAAAGATGAATTTGATCTTTTAGTAACTAGCGATATTCATATCCCAAGCCAAGCGAATTTAGTAAAAGATGTTTTAGATATCATTCAAATCCCAGCTTTTTTAAGTAGACAGACAGATCTTTTAGTAGCAGCTGGAGAAACAAAAAAAACTATAAATGTAAAAAAGGGACAATTCATGTCACCATATGACATGGAAAATGTAGTAGAAAAGATAAAATCAACTGGCAATGAAAATATAATTTTAACAGATAGAGGAACATTTTTCGGATATAATAATTTAGTATCAGATTTTCGATCTATTGCTATTATGCAAACTTTTAACCATCCAGTATGCTATGATGCATCTCATAGTATACAACTGCCATCTGGAAATAAAAAAACATCCTCAGGGCAAAAAGAATTTATTCCAATACTCACAAAAGCAGCTATAGCGGTTGGAACAAATGTAATTTTTATAGAAGCTCATCCAGAGCCGAAAAAAGCTAAAAGTGACAGTGCAACTGTAATGGATTTTGAAACTTTAGAAAAATTATTGGTAGATGTAGAAAAAATTCATCTAGCACTAAATGAACCTAGTTTATGTTAAGAAAAACTTTTATATTATCTCTTCTATCTTTAACAATGGTAATTACTCTATTTTTAATAAACCTTTTGAAGATAAATAAAGACGATATAGAAAATTTCAACAATATAGATCAAAAAAATTTATCATTTGATTCAGAAAAGTCATATCAAAAAAGAGAAGACGTTCAAAAGGATCTATATATAATCGAAAAAAACACAAGAAAACACTATCAAATATTCTCAAAAATCTCTGAGATATTTTTAAATAGAAATAATCAAAAGTATGAAATTATAGAAAACTTAAATTCAATTACCTTTTTATGTTTAGAAGATTTTTTAGATAGCTCATCTTTTAATCAGATGCAACATATTAAATATATAACCGCTGAATATGGCAGCTATCTTTTCCCCTCTCATAAATTTACACTTTTTGATGTAAACTTATCTTTTATCAATACTTTCAATTTCGAAAATTTTGATTCTATTGATTTTGAAAACGCTTATTTTAAAGGCAAAGCAACTGAGCTTGATTTTTCTATAAAACAAAAAAAACCAATTATAAAAGCTCTATCTTTCACAGGATCATTTAATCCTAAAAAAGGGTTAAAATGCGAAAATTAATATTACTTGTTATCCCTTTTATTTTATTCGCTGAGCCAGAAGGTTTTAATATTTCTGCAAATGTTTTGAATTTCGATAAAAATAATCTTCACTTTGAAAATGGTTTTTATTTAGATCATAGCTTTGGAAAAATATATGCAAACAAAGCTCAATTTTTCAATGTAAAAAAAATATCTAAACTGGTTGATTTTGAGCTAAAAGACAACGTTAAATTAATAACTAATACAAATGCCATACTCACTAGCGATGAAGCTATTTTCAATGCTCTAACATCAAAGATAAAGTTTTTTTCAACAGACATAGTAACTTTCAAAGATAAAATAAAAAATAAAGATCTGAAAATAACTTCAAAAGAGGTTCTATGTCATTTAGACACAAAAAATGTTATGAAAACTTTAAATTTCGAAGATATCTATTCCATATCATTTATAGAAAATACCATTTTATCTTTAGAAAATAAAATGAATATTTTTGCGCATTTAGCTATTTTTGAAAAAAAAGAAAATTCAGCTAATATTTATTTATATCCAAAAGAAAATGATGTTTGCAAATTCAATTATGAACAAAGCGAAATTTTAGCAAAAAAAGCAAAGCTTGATGTTAATAATATAGATATTTGTTTAACCTCTGTAAAAGGTCATATCAATAATCTCGTAAAAAAAGAGCATTTAGTATCTTTTATATGTGAAAAATTATTTTGGCATAATTTTGAAAACTCTTTTTCATTAAATGAAAATGTTAAAGTAATCGATCCTACATTTGGCGAGATCTTTTCTGATCATCTTGAAATCATAAAAAAGCCTAAAGAAAATGCTATTCGAAAAATCATTTCTAGAAAAAACACAAAAATTAATTTTTTCACAAAAACCAGATCTTCTTTAGCAACAGATGGGATTATTGAATTAGATCATGAAAAAAAACGCATCTCAGCATTTAGTTTAAAAAATCAAAACCATGATCTTTTATATGAAGATGAAAATATATCTATTTCAGCTAAAAAGGCTATTTTAAATTATGCTGAAGATAAAAATATTGAATATATTACGTTAGAAAACAGTGTAAAATTCAAATACAAAGAAAATAAAAATCTAACTGGATATGGCCTTGCTGATAGAATTGAATATTTCCCTAATGAGAATAAAATAATATTGCAAAGCGACGCGGATAAAAAAGTCCTATTTTGGCAAGAGGATAACTCACTTAAACTTAGCGCAAATGAAATTCACATAAATCCAAAAGAAAAAAAAGATATTAAAGGGCTTGGTGATGTAAGATTTACATTTAATCTAGAAGAAGAAAATTTAATACACGAGATTTTTTCAAAATATGCAAACTATGAATAAAAAACCACTTTTAAAGGTTACAAATTTAGTTAAAACGTATAACTCCACTCCTATTGTAAATGGCCTTTCTTTCGAAGTTAAAGAAAAAGAGATTATAGGACTTTTAGGCCCAAATGGAGCTGGAAAAACTACAGCTTTTTATATGACAATAGGTCTTATTAAAGCAGATCATGGCAAAGTCTATTTTAAAGGTCATGATATATCTGATCTACCTATTCATAAAAGAGCAAGACTTGGAATGAGCTATTTAGCGCAAGAGCCCTCTATTTTCCGTCATTTAACAGTTGAAGAAAACATATTATGTATCTTAGAGACTCTAAATCTTTCTAAAAAAGAAAAAAAACAAAGACTCGATGATCTTCTACAAGAGCTATCTTTAACTCATCTAAGATCAAAAAAAGCAATCACTCTCTCTGGAGGAGAGAGAAGAAGGCTAGAAATTACAAGAGCTCTAGTTCGAGAGCCATCACTACTTCTTTTAGATGAGCCTTTTGCGAATATCGATCCACTGGCTATCGCAGATGTGAAAAAACTTATAAAACTTTTGAAGAAAAAATCTATCGGTATTTTAATAACTGATCATAATGCTAGAGAGATTTTTTCAATCGTAGATCGAAGCTACATTATGCAAGATGGCAAAGTTATGCTCTCAGGTACCGTGGATGATCTTATTAAAAATGAAGATGCTAAAAAATATTATCTTGGCGATGATTTTTCCTTATAATAAATCACTGAAAAACAAAAAAAAATATTTTTAAATATCTAATAATTAAAGACGTACGTTCATTTCAAGTAAATTCAAAATCGGAATTTGAATATGCACGAAACAGACTTAAATAACTCATATTAAGTAATATAGGAAAGGAGTTTAATAGCTCTTAAATTTTCTTTATTACATCTTCAAGTTCAATAGATTTGAGACATTCACTAACTTTTGAAGATCCACAACCATCCATTGAGCACGGCCTGCAAGAGATATCATATGTGATGATTTTGGCATTTTCATTTTGCCAAGGCCCCCAAGTTTTTTCACAAGTAGGACCGAAAAAAGCTGTGACATTTGCTTTAATGGAATTTGCTAAATGAAAAGACAAAGAATCCAAACAGTAAAATCTTTTAGAAAATAATATCAAAGCGGCTAGCTCATCTATATTCACTTTTCCGGCTAAATTCAAAATTGGTAAATTCTGAGTTATCTGATTTGCCATCTCCATTTCATAGTCTTGTTTGCCAGATACTATGATCATTTTTTGATTGTTTTGATGAAAATATTTAGCTAATTGATCAAACTTGTCAAAACACTTAAATCTCCAACGAGTTGTTGGATGGATCAAAATATAATCATTAATTTTGATGTTATTTTCATTTAAAATTTTAGATGTTTTTTCTTTTGCATTATTTGAAATTTCAAAATGGAGTTTTTTACTATCCTTGTTTGGAAAAATCCCAATCCTTCTCAATACATCTAAATTTTTCTCAACAGTATGTCTTTTCGTTTTTGTAAGTTTTGCAATATGTGTATAAATTTTTTGTTTTTTAAAAAGACCTTTTTTATCTTCTTTTATACCAACTCTATATTTTGCTTTTGAAAAAAGACAAATTATAGCTCCTCTATCCCCTTCAGTTAGATTAATGATAAGATCATATTTTTTTTTTCGAACAGTTTTTAAGATCTCGATCTCTTTTTTTATTCTTTTTAAAAAGCTTAGCTTTTTAATATCTCTACTATATGAAATAACTTCATTGATATATGGGTTGTTTTGTAATATCTCTTTTGCATCTTCATAAATAAATGCATCAACTTTTGAATCTTTAATCTGGTTTTTTAGATTATAAAAAACAGGAGTAGATAAAAGCACATCTCCTAAATGACGAAGTTTTATTACTAAAATTTTTTTTACATCTTTAAAATCAATATAATCACCATAATTCATAGCAAAAAACTCTTATTTGATATATGCTTTTAGCAATTTACAATTGTCAATTTAAAATTGTTAAATATATTAATACGGAGATATTTATGCAGCAAACATTATCTATAATAAAACCAGATGCTATAGAGAAAAACCTCATTGGAAAAATATTGTCTCGTTTTGAAGAAAATAATTTAAAAGTTATTGCAGCTAAAATGCTTCATCTTACAAAAGAAAAAGCTCAAAAGTTTTATGAAGTCCATAAAGATAAACCTTTTTATAATGATTTAGTTGAATCTATAACATCAGGCCCTGTTTTAGTATCAATTTTATACGGCGAAGATGCTATTCAAAAAAACAGAAAAATTATGGGAGCTACCGATCCTCAAAAAGCAGATAAAGGCACTATTAGAAAAGATTTTGCTACAAACATAGATAGAAATGCAGTTCATGGATCTGATAGCGTAGAAAATGCTAAAATAGAGGTATCATTTTTCTTTAAAGAAAATGAAATTTTTATAAGATAGTTTTTTAAATATCTAAAACAAAAGTTACAGGACCATCATTTATTAAAGATATTTGCATTTTAGCTCCAAAAATACCCGTTTCAACATTTTTTATATGCTGTTTCATTTTTAAGATAAATTTTTCATAAAACTTTTCAGCCTCCATTGGCTGCATAGAATTTATAAAAGATGGTCTTCTACCTTTTTTAGTATCAGCTAAAAGTGTGAATTGAGAGACTATTAAGATATCTCCATTGATATCTTTTAAAGATAAATTCATCTTGTCATTTTCATCAGAAAAAATTCTCATATTTGTAATTTTATCGACTAAATAATCTATTTTGTTCTCTGTATCATCTTTATGACAACCAAATAAAACCAATATTCCTTGATCTATTTTACCAACAACTTTTTTATCAACTTGCACATTAGCATTTTTGACTCTTTGAATTACTGCTCGCATGAATATTTTCTTTAGTTAAAATTAATGAAAATTATTGCACGAATATTTTTTGAAATCTAGATTTTTTCAAATTTTTCAACGATCTTAAACAGAAAGAAATTCTATTTCTTTCCCTTAAATTTATCTAAATAATCCAAAGCTTTTCCAGTTCCAATGCACACAGCTAAAAGTGGATTTGGAGCAACGAATACAGGAAGACCAGTCTCTTTAATCAAAGCTTTATCAAGACCTTTAATTAAAGCGCCGCCTCCAGCTAGAACCATTCCTCTTTCAACTAGATCAGCTGCTAGTTCTGGTGGACATTTTTCTAGAGTTAGCTTTACATTTTCTATGATCTGTTGATTAGGTTCCGCTAAACACTCTCTAATTTCAACAGAATTGATTCTTTTAGTTATTGGAAGACCAGCCACTTGATCTCTTCCTCTAACTTCCATCTCAAGCTCATTATTACCGAGAGGATAAGCAGATCCAATCGTCATTTTGATATCTTCAGCAGTTCTCGGTCCAATCATAAGATTATAGGTTCTTCGCATGTAGTTCATAATACAATCATCAAATTCATCACCGGCAACTCTAAGTGATCTAGACTCAACAATACCACCGAGAGAAATTATAGCTATCTCTGTTGTACCACCACCGATATCAATGATCATATTAGCAGAAGGCTCATGTACAGGTAGATCAACACCAATAGCTGCTGCCATTGGCTCATCTATTAAAATAACTTCTTGAGCACCGGCGTGAAGAGCTGAATCTTCAACTGCTCTTTTTTCAACTCCTGTAATTCCAGATGGAACTGCTATTAAAATTTTAGGACGAAAAAGTGATCTAGATGGAGTAACTCTTTTGATTAAAGCTTTTAGCATTCCTTCAGCAATTTCAAAATCTGCGATAACACCATCTTTCATAGGTCTTACTGCATGAATTTTTCTCGGAGTTTTACCAAGCATAGCTTTAGCTTTATGGCCTACTGCTAAAACTTCATTTGTAGAAGAATCGACGGCAACAACAGAAGGTTCTGCTAAAACAATACCTTTACCTTTTACATATACTAAAGTATTTGCTGTTCCTAAATCTATTCCAATATCGGATGAGAATATTTTTTGAAATTGAGAAAATCTACTTGTAAAAGCCTTTTTTGTGTTAAGTAGAAAATCTTTCATATTTAATGAATTTTTAGTGAGCATAGTTTTTTCCTTTACGTCTGAAGAAGTTCTAAAACTTCTTCCCAAGTTAATTTTGATATTGCTTCATCATCAGAGCTAATAATTTTCTTAACAAGTCCTCTTTTTCTATTTTGCATTTCAATTATTTTCTCTTCTATTGTATTTACTGTCACCAATTTATACGATGAAACACTCTTTTTTTGTCCAATTCTATGAACCCTATCTGTTGCTTGATTTTCAACAGCTGGGTTCCACCACATATCGTAATGTATAACACTATCAGCTCCGGTAATATTAAGTCCAGTACCTCCAGCTTTAAGCGATACTAAAAATATAGCTTTTTCCTTATTTTCGTTAAATTCTTTTACGATTTGAAGACGATTTTTTGTTGTTCCATCAAGATATGAAAATTTAATTCCTCTTTGATCTAACTCATCTTTCATGATTGCGAGCATTTTTGTATATTGAGAAAAAATAACAGTTTTATGATTTCCATCGATTAAGTTTTGAATAAGCTCGAGCAGCATCTCATATTTTGCAGAATCGCCAACTTCTTTAGTCTCTTTTGCAAAAATAGCTGGATGACAACAGATCTGTTTTAAACGAGTTAAAGTTGCGAGTACATGGATTTGTACTTTTTCAAAACCGTCTCTTTTAACAAGTTTGGTAAGCTCATCTTTAGCAGACTGCGCATAAGATCTATAAAGCTCCAATTGAGTCTCTGTTAATT
>SDBU01004486.1_pt1 | contig 17095 bp, 14 predicted proteins | sample 2277071 | NCBI WGS metagenome assembly SDBU01 (sample SAMN10397929, study PRJNA504765) | marine sediment metagenome | isolation source: marine sediment core GS08_GC12, 126 cmbsf | place: Arctic Ocean: Gakkel Ridge, Loki's castle | collected 2008 | reverse complement strand
CAGGAATGTCGCTCATGTCCCGAATCCGGCGGCAAACCTCCCATCCATCTAAGTTGGGCATGTTGATATCCAGCAGCACCAGATTGGGGCGGCTACTATACACCCGGCGAAGCCCGATAGTCCCGTCTTCTGCGGTGAGCGGCTCGTATCCGGCATTCCGCAGCCACGTGTAAGTCAGGCCCAAAAGCTCGGCATCATCGTCGATGACCAGGATTTTCTCTTTCACGGCATTACCCTCCGCAAGCCCCTAGTGCTCTCACTCCCTTAAGCAAAACAAAAAAACCGACCTCCACAGGTCGGTTTCACTATTGGCTCCCCGCTACCCAAGTGACCAATTACAGGTAACGGTTCATCGCCTTACCTCTTGGCTTGATACTAGCTAAAGTTTCAGCCCATCTCTTCCCACCAAGAAAAACCCTACACAGTAAAGAATAGTTCGTCAGCATGGCCAATGTCAAGATGACTAATCCTCACTTTACTTGTTAACTTTGTGCCAATGCTGACTTACCCAGACCCGATATAGGAAACTCGGGCTAAGGAGGTTAGAAAAGAAATAGAAAGCTAACGACCTTCCCATCTAACTATGTCAGGTTGCACTGTCTGTGGGAAGGTTTTATCTTCTAGAACCATGTTCTATCAACCGGTTAGCCGCGGGCCGTCCATTAAGACGCTATCTGTCAAGAAGAAGGTCACAAATTCTAACCTTTTTCTAACCGGGCTCTGACACTATTCTAACGCGGCAGTAGTATGCTAGTGGCAGTCGGGAGTGAAGGCACGGTAGTAAATTAAAAATGGAGACTGCGATGGGAGATCACACATCAAGGCAAAGCAGGATCTTGTTGGTTGATGATGACCCGGAGGTAATCCAAATTCTGGAGGCAAATCTGGCGCATGCCAATTTCGAGGTTATCTCGGCTCGGAATGGGGCTCAAGCACTGGCCAAAGCCTCCAGGGAGAGGCCGGACTTAATTCTACTTGACGTCATCCTTCCTGATCTGGATGGACTTGATGTCTGCCGGCGGCTGAAGGAGCGGCGGCAGACCAGTCACATTCCGGTAATAATCATCAGTGCCAGGGTCGGGAGTGACGATAGGATAGCCGGCATAGCGGCCGGGGCTGAGGATTATCTTACCAAACCCTTCGATATTGGTGAGGTCGTGTCTACGGTGAAAGCCTCCTTCAAACGAATAGAACAGGGTAACGATGTAAATCCCCTGACCGGACTACCTAACCGGACACAGATAAACAAAGAGATCACGGCACTCATCGAACAAAATAGGCTCTTCGCTGCCATTTATGTGGACATGGATTCTTTCAGAGCTTTTAACAATGTGTATGGTTTCGTTCGAGGAGATCGGGCTATTCAGCTTCTCGCTGAGATACTGAGCGAGGCACTGCGATTATTTGGCAACCCGGGTGATTTGGTGGGGCACCTTGGTGGCGATGATTTCGTGGTTATCAGCACGCCCCAAAAGGCGCGGATCCTTTGCCAAAGGATTATCACTGACTTCGATGCCCGCATAAGGACCTTGTATGACCAAAGAGACCTGGAGAGGGGTTGCGTCGAGTATGAATGCCGGTCAGGCCAACGACAGCAATGCCCGATAATGACTCTTTCCGCCGCAGTGGTTACTAACGAGAAGCGGACATTCGACAGTCACCTCCAGCTTAGCGAGACTGCCGCTGAACTGAGAGACTACCTGAGGTACTTCCCGGGGAGCAACTACTACTTTGATCGCCGCCAAAACCGTAACGCAGCACTCGGCCCTGCCGCTAAAGGTGTACCTTCTGTACATCGAGAGGAGCTGAAAGCGATGCGAGGAATGCTGGCATGGGGCGCCTTTCTGACCAGGGAACTGGGAGCCCCTATTACTGTAATAAAGGATTACCTGGACTCGCTGCGGAGTAACCAGGTCGAGGGTTTTGACTGCCAGCAGCTGAGCAGCCTGGAACCAATCCAGGAGAGTATCAGCCAGCTGCTCCGTATTGTGGCAGGACTTGAGAACCTGAAAATGGTCGAGTGGGGGGCGGAGGAGACTGCTTTGGACATGGTGGATCTCAGGGGGACCCTTGAGTGGGTTGTGGAGGAGGTGCACAGGCTGGCGGAGCAGCGTGGCATTCAGGTTGACATTCAAGAGGTTGAGGATGTCAGCCAGCCACTGCTGGATGGAAGGAGCCTTACGCAGGGCTTATTCTATCTATTGAGGAGTGAGGTTGAATCCAGTGCGCCCGGTGACCGGGTGCTGGTACGTGTATCCGAGGCGAGTGAGGCCTTCATCAGTGTGGAAATCATTAACCGCAACCGCTATATCCCCCCGGACGAACTATCAACACTTTTTCGGGGTGAACCCGAGAGAATTGTTGGCAGCGGGCAAAGAAATGATCTCTACCTGGCGAGGGTGTTTGTCCAGGGCCTTGGGGGTAAGCTTGAGGTTAACAGCCAAGAAGGAGAAGGCACCGTTTTCACCATCTTTGTTCCCAAAAGGTGGCGGAGTTTGGCGGAGCAGACCAACCGCCTGCAATCTGAAGCGGAGGAAAGCAGTAGAGCCGCCCGGGCCCAGTTCGAGAACATTCATTATCTTTTGTTGTCGAGTGCCGAGCAAGTGCCAGCAGCTGTTGTGGAGAATTTAGAGGGCCTCTATTCCAAGGTGCAAGAGCTTGAGGTGCTCTGTAATCGCTCTTTGTTGTTGGCAGACGATCTTACTGGCGAGCTGGAGAGTCGAGATGGTCAGCTTATGCAGCGGGAGGTGGAACAGCTTGCTACCTCGGAGGCTTTGCTCGTCCTCAGCAGGGAGATTGCCAGACTGGCGCAGACGGCATACCTTTTCGACTTCGAGAGCGCGCAACGGGTGGCAAAGAATGCTCTAGCGATTGCCGCAGAATTCAAGCTGTCAAGAAGCGAGCAGCGGGTACTCTATCATGCTGCTTTGCTTAAAGATATAGGACTTGCTTTAGCCCCCCAGGAGATGTTGGGGCACGGGGTGGCATCCACTCCTGAGAAGGTAGGCATCCTCAGTCAGTGCTTCAACACCGTAGATCGGGCACTGTCGCGTCTCAACTTTCTGGCACCAGCCCTGTCCTTCGCTTTGCACCGGTATGAGAGGTATGACGGTACGGGTTACCCCTTCGGGCTGAGCGGTGACAGGATTCCGTTAGGGGCCAAGATTCTGGCTGTTGCCGATGCCTTTGACGCCATGACCTCAGGTGCATCAACTCAAAAGACGTTAGACCCAGAGACGGCAGTCAGGGAGCTTGCTGCTGATTCGGGCCGGCGCTTTGATCCCCAGGTAGTGAGCGTCTTTCTCCAGGCGTGGCGCAAGAAACGATTACAGCCAGGTAGTATTGTACAGGTCTAGATCGGAGGTGTGGATATCATGAGCAACATCAGTGTTATTGGGGCGGGGTATGTCGGCTTGGTTACAGCCGCTTGTTTCGCTGAGCTTGGCCATCGGCTAACTCTGCTGGAGATTGATCCTGAGAGGCTGAGCACACTGGAGCGGGGGGTGTTGCCTGTCCACGAACCGGGTCTGCCCGAGCTTTGGCAACGCCATTGGGCTGAGGGAAGGTTACGCGTGACCAGCAACTATACACTGGGGCTGGAAGGCAGTGAGTTTGCCTTCGTCGCCGTGGGCACACCTTCGACCACCAATGGAAAACCTGACCTGAGGTGGGTTCGGCAAGCAGCGAGAAGCATCGCTGATGCTGCTTGCGGGCCCATGACCGTGGTCCTCAAAAGCACGGTGCCGGTTGGCACTGCTGATATGGTAGCTCGAATAATTGCCCGCTATAGTCGCAGCAACTACAGTCTTCCTGTGGTATCCAACCCCGAATTCCTGCGGGAAGGCTTGGCGGTCTTCGACTTCATGCATCCCACCCGCGTCGTTGTCGGGTCGGATGATAGGAAGGCGGCTGAAGCTGTGGCTGAGCTCTATGAGCCACTGGATTCTCCGATGATCATGTGTGACAGCAGAACCGCCGAGATGTCGAAATACGCTTCAAACGTTTTCCTCGCCGCCAGAATCAGCTTTATCAATGAGATCGCCCTGCTTTGCGATGAGTGTGGCGTCGATGTTGTACAGGTGGCAAAGGTAGCGGGTATGGAACCACGGTGTGGTGATGGCTACCTGGGTGCAGGGTTGGGATGGGGAGGCAGCTGCCTGCCCAAGGATGTCAAGGGACTTCTCTACATGGCGAAAAGCCGGCGGGTGCCCTCACCGCTGGTGCGCTCAGTGCTGAGAATTAACCAGAGACAGCCTGGGGTTGTGGTGGGCAAGCTGAAAAGACTGCTCGGCTCCCTGGAGGGCAAGACCATCGGCGTCCTTGGGCTCTCCTTCAAGGCCAATTCCGATGACATGCGCCATGCCTCGTCGTTATCAGTCATCGCCCTGCTCCAGGAGCAGGGCTGCCAGGTTAGAGCCTACGACCCGGTAGCTATGAAGAGGGCGGCCCAACTTCTCCCGGCAGTGACTTTTTGTTCTGATGCCTATGAAGTAGCTGCTGGCAGCGATGGCCTTATATTGGTTACCGAGTGGGATGAGTTTAAAGAGCTTGACATGAGAAGGCTCCGTTCGTTGATGAACGATCCCATCCTTGTTGATGGTCGCAATTTTTATGACCCGGAGGAGCTGACCCAGGCGGGATTCATATGCGAGGGTGTGGGCCGTCGGGGAGTCGGGAGCAAGAAAGCAGAGACAGCGTTAACGAGCAGCAGGAAGGAGGTGAGGCAGCCAGCGCTGAGCGGCGCCTCTTCCTCACGGAATACTCTGTCTCAATAGTAGGGTGGCAGGTTGTCGCAAATCGTAATCGATGCTCAACTCAGGAAGGTTAGGATTGGAAGTGAAGAACGTGAGCGGAAGCAAATGGACTGCTGTGGAGTATCTGGCTGCTTCAATCAAACGGATGTGGAGGATGGGCTGATGCAGAAATTAGATGGCGTACAAGATGGATGCCGGGTGGGTGCTGCTGGCCCTGTCCAGGGAGAGAGGAGTCCTTCACAAATGGCTATCCTGAGGAAAAAAGGAGGCGTTCACGGACTATTTATGTATCCATGGTGGAAGGGCATCTTTGACCGTCTGCTAGCGCTGCTGGCAGTAGTGATCTCATTTCCTCTTCTGGTTTTGATTGCAATAGGGATCAGGCTCGATTCACCGGGAAGCGCTATACTCCGCCAGGAGCGAGTGGGAAGGGACAGGCGCAAATTTGCCGCCTACAAGTTCCGGACTATGCATGTAAACAACGACGACAGTGAGTACCGGGAATATTTACGGAGGTACATCCTCGAAAATGCCCCCTATCGACTGGACGGGCAGGGGAGGGGGGTGTATAAGGTTGTCGATGACCCGCGGGTAACGAGATTTGGTGCCCTTCTTCGCAAGACCAATCTTGACGAGCTTCCCCAGGTTTTAAATGTGCTAAGGGGAGAGATGTCCTTTGTCGGCCCGCGGCCGGACATCCCCTTCGCCGTGGAAATGTATGGCGACTGGCACCGAAAAAGGCTTTGCGTCACACCGGGTATCACCGGACTGTGGCAGGTATGCGGGCGAAAAAACCTTTCTTTTAATGATATGGTGCGGTTCGATATCGATTACATAGACAGGCAATCACCCCTTTTGGATGCCAAGATTTTGTTGCTTACCATTGGCACTGTCCTCAGGCGGGACGGCAGCTAATTGGGGCGGAAGGAGATATAAGATGGTTAATGTTGGCATTATCGGCTGTGGTTACTGGGGGCCGAAGCACGCCAGGAACTTCCATGGGCTGGCGGGGGCAAACCTGACGGCAGCCTGGGACCTTGATGAGGAGCGGCCCCGGCAGGCCCGAACTCAATACCCCTATGTGGCGACGACCTGCGACTTCAGGGATCTCCTCCGAGACGGTGTGGATGCGGGAGGGGTAGCTACTCCAGTCGGCACCCACTATCAACTGGCCAGGGAGGCGCTGCTCAATGGCAAGCACGTCCTGGTAGAGAAGCCCATGACTAGCAGCAGTCGCGAGGCTATGGAACTTATTGAACTGGCTGAAAATCGAAACCTTGTACTGATGGTAGGACATACCTATGAGTACCATCCGGCTGTGGACTACTTAAGGCAACTGGTAAAGAGCGGGGAGCTGGGGGAAATCTATGCCATTGATGCCGCCCGGCTCAACCTGGGCCTATTTCAACCTGATATAAATGTCCTTTGGGATCTGGCCCCGCACGACATATGCATCACGCTTTCGCTACTGGATGAGACACCCATTGCAGTGAGTGCTCGGGGAGCCGGCCACATAGACCACGACATTTGTGATGTAGCCCACTTGGAACTCGTCTTCTCCAATGGGACCATGGCCCATATACACGCGAGCTGGCTTGACCCCCGTAAGGTGCGCCTGATCACTATCGTCGGTAGCAAAAAGATGGCAGTCTATGACGATGTATCGGAAGCCGAGAAAGTGCGCATCTATGATAAGGGACTTGCCATTCCTGCTGACAACGATAGTTTCGCCCCTTGGCCGCCTCATTATCGCTACGGCGATGTGACCATACCCTTTATTTCAAATACCGAGCCTTTAAAGCTGGAGTGCAGCCACTTCCTCCACTGTATAACCGAGGGCGGGAGACCGAGGAGTGACGGCTGGGCAGGGCTTAGGGTGGTCAGTATCCTGGAAGCAGCCAACAAGTCACTTTCGAATGGAGGCCGACGGGAGCAGATGCCCGCGACTAAGGCTAGCGCTGAAGCCGGCGCAGCTACAATTCGCTGAGGTGAGACGCTGATGAAATTTCAGATACGAGAATTTGTGGGCGGGCAGGAAATCAGCCCCGCAGTACAATTAGGAGAAAAGGCAGTCATTGATCCTGGGGTGATTCTGGGTTATGTCCCCTCTCGCAGTGAGGATCATTCCCTTAGCATTGGGTCCGGTGCCCGCATTCGCTGCGGTACCGTAATCTATGGCGGCAGCCGTATTGGCTGCAATCTGGAGACCGGTCACCATGTGGTCATCAGGGAGCAAAATCTCGTTGGAGATAACCTCTGCATCTGGAGTAACTCTATCATTGACTACGGCTGCAAGATAGGAAATAATGTCAGGATCCATAACAATGTCTATGTCACCCAGTTCACTGTTATTGAAGACGATGCCTTTTTGGGCCCCGGCGTTAGCCTGGCCAATGATATTCACCCCGGGTGCCCCGATGCCCTGGAGTGCATGAGGGGGCCTATCATCAAAAAGGGAGCTCAGATCGGTGTCAATTCCTCCGTGCTGCCTCGGGTAGTTATTGGCGAATATGCTTTGATCGGCGCTGGAAGCGTGGTCACCAGAGATATCCCACCGAGGGCGGTAGCCTGCGGCAACCCGGCCCGAGTCGTGGGAAGCATAGAGGACCTGGTTTGTACCACTGGTCTCAGGGACAAACCCTATGGCAATCTGATGGGGAGGGTAGAAGATGCATATACCGTTCGTTGATCTCAAGAAACAGTATCAGGGCATTAAAGAGGAGGTGCTGGCTGGGATGGGTGAGGCCCTGGAGGGGATGCAGCTCTTTTTAGGCAAGAATGTTCAGGCCTTTGAGGCAGAGTTTGCCACCTACTGTGGTACCGAGTTCGCCATCGGCGTGGGCTCAGGAACGGAGGCTCTGCATCTGGCTCTCCTTGCCTGCGGGGTCAGGCCAGGGGATGAGGTAATTACTGTTTCTCATACCTTCTTCGCTACTGTTGAGGCCATAGCTCTGCTGGGAGCCCGGCCAGTCTTCATCGACATCGAACACGAGACCTATAACATAGACCCGTCCCAGATAGAAAGGAGGATCAGCAGCAAGACCAAGGCCATCCTCCCCGTTCACCTCTACGGCCATCCGGCTAACATGGATCCGATCTTGGAGTTGGCTGAAAAATATAAGCTGAAGGTTATTGAGGATGCCTGTCAGGCTCACGGCGCTGAATATCAGGGGCGCCGGACTGGCTCACTGGGGGACGCCGGCTGCTTTAGCTTCTATTTCACCAAGAACCTGGGGGCCTATGGCGAGGCGGGTATGATCGTAACCTCCGACCCCGATATAGCCAAGAATTGCCGGATTCTGCGGGATCATGGCCAGGGGAGCAAGTATCATCATTCTCTACTGGGGGTCAACAGTCGCCTTGACGAGATCCAGGCTGCCGTGCTGAGGGTAAAGCTCCCCCACCTTGACGAATGGAATGAAAGGAGGCGAAGTCTCGCCCAAGCCTATGATGCCGCCCTTCCTCCGTCGATGGTCAAACCACAGGAAATGCCCTGGGCCAAGCATGTCTACCATCTCTACGTTATCAGAACCCCGGACCGTGACCAACTGCGGGCCTGGCTAGAAACCAAAGGCGTGGCCACAGCCATGCATTATCCTGTTCCCATCCACTTGCAGGAGGCCTGCCGCGGCCGCTGCGGGAGCGATGGCTTTTTGCCGGTTACGGAGAGACTGACCGGGGAGATAGTCTCACTTCCCATGTACCCTGAGCTGGGCGCTGAGGAGGTAAGGTATGTCTGTGACTGTGTTTGGGAGTTCACTGAGTCGAAATTGAAGGTGGCAGACAGGGCTACAGTATGAATACGGAGCAAATAGAATGCCGGTGGATTCTTGGAAGGAAGAATGTTGCCCGCTTATGGAGGAATTGAACATACTTAAAGGCGCGGTAATAAAGAAAAAAGCCCTCGCACACTACATGGGGAAAAACATAACAAATAATATATTGGTAGGAGGAGAGCAATGGAATGGTGGCAAATAGTACTAATTGCTCTGGGTTCCATTGTCGTTGGGACGGTTGTAGGTATCGGTTTAAGCTACTTAGTCAGGTTATTCGTCAGACAGCGATTTACCAGACCGCGATTTACCAGGAAGCAATTTGCCAGAGAGCTTGAAGCGGCTTCAGTGGTTGAGGGACAAAGACATGAAGTAGCGCCACTGGTCGAGGAACGAAGGCGTGAGGCAGCTTCAGCGGTTAAAAAAGAAGAAGGGCATGAGGAAGCAATCAGCATGGTTCCGCTTCTAGGTCGCCGCTCGATAGCAGTAGTGGCCATCGGGCTTGTCGTGGGGGTAGGGTTGGGGCTTGGTTATTGGGCCGTCAGCCCCGTCGAAGCCGTTGTGCAAATGGGATGGCCACCTGTTCAGATCCCGGAGCAGCCTACCCTCTATAAAAGCATTTTGAATGTTTCAATCATGACCCGCGGTATTTCTTACAGAGACGTGAAATCACTGGAAAAGCAGGGGCAGTATTACGTGGGCCGGATGAACGCCTTCCAGTTCTGGGATTCCCTCAGCCAGAAGATAGCGGAGCAGTTTCCCCAGTATCTCCACTCATCCGAGGAGCTAGACGAGATGATAAGGGTTCGGTATGACTGGAATGTCGGCAGCCCGGCTATTCAGATAAGGGCGGTCAGCCCGGACCCCGGGGAGGCCTTCTTTCTCGCCAGCTTCATCCCGCAGGTCTTTAGAGAGTATTTGTACGCCACCGAACACAGTATGAAGTTAGAGAGATACCAGGCCAGCTTGAAAAGAATGGAGACTGTCAAGGTGGCCCTCCTTGAAGCTGAAAAGGAGCTGGCTAGCCTCAGGCTGCAAGAGGATGTTTACGACCTCAGTCTGGACCCGGCCTATATTGCGCTCAATGCTAGAGTCAAGGCGCTGGGTACTAAGTTGGACATTCGGGCTGACGAGCTGGCTAACCTAATCGCTGAAGGTGATACCGGTGAGGGCTATAGAGATGTTGTAGCGGCAATAGCGAGGACAAGTACTGCCCTGAGTGAATCCAGAAGCGAGCTATCTAACCTGCGGTCGCAGGCCGCCGTTGACATGTTCGATCAAAGGTTAGTTTATATGGATGTCAATACCAAGGTTGATAATCTAAGCAATGAACTTGATGACTTGGCTACCAGTCTGGTCTATCTCTCAGCGTCCATTGCCAATGACGAGCCCCTGGCAGTACCTAATTTCTATCCGGCGCCAGAACCATCAGCCCCCATCGTTTTCCCCCCGGAGAGGATAAGGGGCCGGAATGCCGTGATGATGGGTGCCGTGCTTGGCATGGGCGGTGCCTGGGCGGCGCTGAATCGCAAGTGGCTTGCCTCGTCTTTGCAGATTGTACCTGGGCGTGAGGAGGAGGAAGATAATGAGGGCGAGGCATGAAGGAACCCGTGGGCAGAGACGCCCGAATAGAGAACCTGGCACCATGATGGGGAGGTATGACCTGCGGCGTGTCAACAGGATACTGGCAATGCCGGAAGAGCAAATTTTTCTCCAGAAAGACTTGAGTATACTCAAAGGCCATTTTGACATAAGGACTGTTCGTAGCAGTCCTAAGGGAATGAAGTTGATTGATACAATGCTAATTATCTTTAGAATCCTTAAAGGGACATTATGGGCAGACTTAACCTTCGTCTGGTTTGCTGGTCGTGCTGCCCTTATCGCGGTTCTATTTTCAAAAATACTGGGCAAGAAATCCATTGTTATTGTCGGTGGGTATGAAGTATGCAATGTGCCTGAGTTGGTAGGCTATGGGGCGATAAAAAACCCGCTGCGGGCTAAAGCAACAAGATTCGTGTTGAAATACGCCGATAGAGTGCTAACTGTAGATGAATCGCTGAAAGACGATGCCATCAAGAATTTCAAAGTAAGCGGGAAAAACATCAGGACTGTCCCAACAGGCTATGATCCAGAAGTTTGGGAACCTAACGGGAAGAAAGAAGATTTAGTGATAAGTGTAGGTGGAGAGGGCACGGTTCAAAGAAAGGGACTTGATACCTTTGTTAAGGCGGCAAAATATCTGCCTGATGTAAAATTTGTTTTGGTTGGCGGCTATTCTGCCAAGTCTATGAATTACCTTAGATCACTAGCATCCCCAAATGTAGAATTTCCTGGCTTTATTCCCAATGAGGAACTTCCCCAATGGTATGGCCGGGCAAAAGTATATTGTCAACTTTCCCGATATGAAGGGCTTCCTACCGCCTTGTGTGAGGCGATGCTCTGTGAGTGTGTACCTGTGGGAACTAATTATTGCGGGATTCCAAGAGCAATAGGCGATGCTGGTTTCTACATTCCCTATGGAGATGTAGAAGCCACTGTTGAGGCAACTAGAAAAGCCTTAAATTGTGACAAAGCGAAGGAGGCAAGAAAGAGAATCAAAGATATGTTCTCCTTAGAAAGAAGAGAAAGGGAGTTGATGACGGAAATAAATGAGCTCTTGGGAGCTTGAGGCGATATGGAGAATTCAAATTCAGTTCTTGGAGGAGGCTAGAATGCAGGACAAAGTTGTAGTGACTGGTGGAGCCGGATTTATTGGTTCCCACCTGACGAGAAGATTAGTTAGAGAGGGATTTGAGGTCGCAGTCTTTGATTCCCTGCAACTGGATTATGGCCAGCTTGCAAATCTAAAGGAAGTTTCATCACAAATCAATTTTATACGCGGTGATATTTGTGATTTCAATTCAGTTCTATATGCATTAAAGGGTGCCAGGCTCGTCTTTCACCTGGCAGCAATCTCACACTTACCTATATGCCATGCTAATCCTCTACAGGCATTCGAAGTAAATTGTGGTGGAACACTAAACGTTCTTGAAGCCAGTCGGATAAATAATGTAGAGCAAGTTGTTTTCGCCGGCTCAGACCATGTCTATGACTTGCCACTCTATATGCCTATAGATGAGAAGCACCCCCACAATGCACACGAAACGTATGCCATTTCCAAAGCCCAGTCAATTCAACTGTGCAAATTGTATCAAGAACGTTATGGCTTGGATACTCGCGTATTAATCAGCGGCAATGTTTTTGGGGAATTCCAAGACCAAAGCAAAGCCCTCCCGATTTTCATCAGGCAGGCATTAACAAATCAGCCGCTGACAGTCAACGGCGGTAGGCAAACACGAGATTTCTATTACGTGGGCAATCTAGTAGATGCGTATTTGCTAATTGCTAGTACTCCAGGCTTGAGCGGAGAAAGCTACAATGTTGGTGGCGATGAGGAGATATCAATATACAGCTTGGCTGAAAGGATAATCGCATTAACCGGAAGCCATTCTACTATACTCGAAAGGGAATACAGATGTGATGAAAGTCCGGCAACCCGTTTGTTTTTGGACAAAACTAAGATTGCCCGACTCGGGTATCAAACAGAGATAAAATTGGAAGAGGGATTAAGAAGAGCAATTGACTGGTCTCGCAGAAATTCAGACCAGGCTATGGTTCTGGCGAAAGAATCAGGTGAGGCTCAATGAGGAGAGTGTGCATCATCCGGCGAAAATATTATCCAGGGCAAAAGAATACAGAGAGAAATGCCCGAACTTTGGTGAAAGAGGGGTATGAGGTGGATGTTATCTGCGTCGGACGGAAGGGGGAGAAGAAGCGTGAGACCATCGACGGGGTGAACGTGCACCGCCTCTCTCTGGAACACCATCGGGGAAGTGTTATGTGGTATCTCTTTGATTACAGTGCCTTCTTCCTTCTCAGCTTCCTCAAGCTAACGCAGTTCTCCTTGAAAAAGCGATACGATGTAGTAGAAGTGAATACGATGCCTGACTTCCTGGTCTTCGTCACGCTTTTCACAAGGCTGCTGGGCACCAAGGTGATTTTGTACATGTATGAGAACACACCGGCGCTGTTCATCTCTACCTTCAAGACAGGCCCCAATCATATAGTAGCCAGACTCTTGCGTCTGATAGAGAAGGTGAGCGCCCTATATGCCCACCGTGTGATCGTCTCTGACGGCAATCCGTACAAGCAGGTGCTGGAAAGCCGTGGCATTCCCGGTGAGAAGATTACGGTAGTTCTGAACGTGCCTGATGATGCCATCTTCAACCTGGAACCTATTACCGCTGCCGAGGACGGGCACCACTTCCGTCTGGTAGTTGTCAGCACCCTCCTTAAGAGATACGGGGTGCAAACCCTGGTGAAGGCCGTCCCGTTGTTACTCCAGGATATCCCCGAGCTGAAGGTTGATGTAGTAGGAAATGGTGAACACCAGGCAGAGCTAGAAAGGATGACTCGCGACCTGGGGTTGGAAGGGTACTTTAACTTTGCCGGCCTGGTGCCTCATGACGATGTTCCCTCCTATATAGCGCGCGCTGATGTTGGGGTGGCACCCATGATCGACGATGTCGGTGTGCCAAATAAGCTCTTTGAGTACTTTGCTTTGGGCAAGCCTGCGGTAGCCAGTGCTCTGCCTAGCCTTAAGGTTACCTTCGGTGGTGACTGTATCGTCTACTTCCAGCCCGACGACGAGAGGGACCTGGCAGCACGGGTTCTGGAACTCTATCGCAGCCCAGAAAAGCGGGCTTTGCTGGGCTCCCTGGGCTATGCCTTCTACCATAGGTGCCAGTGGCCGGTCATGAAGCATGAGTACCTCAAGGTATATAACGAATTGCTGACCTAAGGTATGGAGATGAAGGCTGTAGCTCAAAAACCTGGCCTCTTAGAACGCCCGAAAGGTATTGTACTGGCTATCCTGGCGGTCGTTGCCATCTGGGGTTTCAGCCCACTGGGCCCCGCTATAGTGGCGTTTCTGGCCGTGGCTGTACTTTTCTTTTTCGGCCTGAAAAGGCCGGTATGGGCCATGGCTGCCCTACTGGTCAGCCAGTTTACTATCACTAGTTTAATGGTTGGCACACCACTTGGTTTTGCCATCAGCCTTCGTCTATTGCTGCTGGTACTGACCGGGCTTATCCTGTGGCGCTCTCTTGCCCAAAAGCAGATTGACTTGGGGCCAAAGGCGCGGCGGCTGCTTACCCCGTTTTTCATTCTGCTGGGCGTGAGCGTGGTCGCTAATGTTATCAATTCCGGATTTGATTTTGCCTTCAGAGATTTCCGAAACATGATGGTCGGTCTGATGATTATCATTTTCTTGCCAGCCGTGGTCCGTAACTCAAAGGAGTTAAAGATACTGTGCGGTGTGGCTTTTGTCGCCGTAACTGCCTCTGCCACTATTGGCCTGATGCAGCATTACCAATTCCTGGGAATGGATGATGCCACCATTATTCCAGGCTTCATTACCGGGGGGCAGTTTAGGGTGCCGGGAATGGCTGAGACCCAACTCGAGCTGTCCTATGTCCTGTCGGCGGCACTTCTGGCTATGCTTGGCGTATATCTGGCGAGGGGGGTAAATTCCGGCAGAAAAAAGCTGTTAGTGTTGTCTATGGTGCCGGTGGTGTTAGCTTTGTACTTTACCTACACGCGCTCAGCTCTCCTTGCTGTGATGTTGGGACTGGTGGCACTGGCTCTATTTCTGAAGACTCGGATCAGGGGAGAGATAGTTCTGGTCGCCTTGCTTCTGTTAGTGGGCTTCGTAGAGGTGACTGGAATTCTTAGTGGGCAATACCTGGGGGGCAGGTCGGAAGGTGGGCAGGAGGAAAGCGCTGTTGCGCGGCAGATATTGTGGCAGGCAGGCATAGCCATCGCTATGGATAACCCCATTCTAGGGATTGGTGGTGACCAATATGCGAGTGTCGCGCCGCGATATGCCGGTAGCGTTGACTCCTCACTTCTAGCCTGGGAAAGCGAGCAATACTGGGGCTATGCCAGTCTGGGGAATGAAAAAATCCACAACGATTTCCTGAGTGTATGGGTGTCTTACGGGACACTGGCGCTGGTCGCCTATCTGTGGCTTTTCATTGCCGTCTTAAGAAATTTCATTTATGCGTATAAGCCTTCGACTAATCGACGATTTATCAGGGGGCTATCGGTAGGCCTGGCCGCTGCCCTGGTGGCTTATGGAGCAAATGCCTTCTATCACAACTTGATGACCACCATGCCCCTCTTTTGGATTCTGGCTGGATTCTCCCTGGCCACCGCTAAGCTAGCGCAGAAAAAAACAAGGCCGCAGGGAAAGAGGGTAAACCAGAGGTGAGGCACAAGGGTGATTTGATGAATGAGCGCATAACAGTGCTCTTTCCGGTGACCGATTTGGCAATGGATGGAGCACAGCGCCAGCTCCTGGAACTGGTGAAAGGTCTGGACAAAGGCCGTTTCCGTCCCCTTGTCCTCACCCTTCACCCGGGAGACCCTTTGGAACGGGAATTCGAGGACGTTCCCGAAGTCCAGGTCATTTCATTAAAACGAAAGGGGAAATACGATGTTTTGTGCCTGCTCAAGGTGTTTGCCATCCTCCGCAGGATGAAGGCGGATGTCATTCAACCTTTCCTCACCCCGGCCACCTTTTTTAGCCTTCTGCCAGCGCTCTTGTGCCGCACTCCGGTGAAGATTGTGACTGAAAGGTCTGGGCCTGGGAGGATGGGTGCCAGTCTTGGCTATGGTATCTACCTCAGGGTCGAGGATTTCCTCGCTCGCTTTGCTGACTGGGCTGTTCCTAATAGCCTTGCGGGAAGCGAATATCTTATCCAGCGAGGTATCAAGCCTGGCCGTATAAGGGTAATTTACAATGGTATTAACCTCGGTCGCCTGACTGCGGACAAAGAGGGTGTGGAGCAGGTGAGGCAAAGGCTGAGTCTACCACTTCAGGGCAAGGTGGTGGGCATGATGGCTCGTTTGTTTCCGGTCAAAAATCACGCTGCTTTCTTACGGGCGGCAGCCCTGATCAACAAAGTAATGCCGGATACAAGATTCGCCCTGGTGGGAGACGGACCACTGCGGAGTTATCTGGAGGAATTCAGCCTAGGGCTGGGTCTCAACTCAAAGGTGGTCTTTTTCGGCCAGCAACGGGATGTGGGCACCTACCTTTCAGCCTTCGATATAGCTGTCTTGACCTCAGAGAGTGAGGGCTGTTCCAACTCCTTGCTCGAGGCTATGGCGCTGGGAAAACCGGTGGTGGCCACGGATGTGGGGGGCAACCGGGAGGTGGTGCACCATGGTGAAACTGGCTTGCTCGTCCCTGCCAGAAGTGCTGAGGCACTGGCCGAGGCCGTCATCTCATTACTCCGTGATTCCGAGGCAGCCACAGCTATGGGCCGGAAGGCCCGGGAGAGGGTTGCCACCCAGTTTAGTATAGAAAGGATGGTAAACGAGTACCAGTCTTTATATGAGGGGACTTTCAGGGAGAAGGCTAGGCGAGTAAAGTCATCGGCAGCGGGGCCAAGATGAACGGAGGCCTGGTTCAGGCCACGGGCTGGACGACAGTGGTCTTTTTTCTTTGCCTTCGCATGCTACCTGAAAAGACAGCCAGGAAGGGCTATATGCTAAGGGCAGGCATAGTCATAGAGGGGTGTATAAAACCATACCTGACCAGGGTCAGTCTGGAGAAACGAATTTGAGTGCCATAGAGAATATTAAGAGTCTCCTAGAGCCCGGGGGAGATCTCCGCCAGCGGGTGGCCCGGGGGAGCGTATGGGTCTTTGCCCTCCAAGGAGTCAGCGAAGGCTTAAACATTGTGCGGCTGGTTATTCTTGCCCGGTTGCTGGCTCCTAACGATTTCGGCCTCATGGGCATCGCTCTGGTGACCATGGCTACCATGCAGAGCTTCACCAAGACTGGCTTCGATCAAGCCTTGATCCAGAGGAAGGGTGATATCAGGGAATATCTGGACACCGCCTGGACTGTAAACGGCTTGCGAAGCCTGGCCCTGTTTGCGCTTCTCTTTCTGGGAGCCCCCTTTGTGGCTGGCTTCTTCAATGTGCCTGCGGCTATATCCATCGTGCGGGTTGTGGCTTTGTCGCTCCTTATCGGGGGCTGGGCTAATGTCGGGCGCTTTTACTTTGATAAGGAGCTGGAGTTCAACAAGAAATTTGCTTATCGGGTGGGGGGGACAGTGGTTGAAGTGGTAGTGGCTATCTCTGCGGCCTTGATACTTGGTAGCGTCTGGGCGCTGGTGTACGGGATGCTGGCAGGCGAAGCCGCGCGCTTCATCCTGTCCTACCTCCTCCACCCCTACCGGCCCCGCCCCCGCCTGGACCTGGTCAAAGCCCGTGAGCTTTTTGGCTTTGGGAGGTGGATAACGGTGTCCACAATGCTGGTTTTTCTGCTGAACCAAGGAGACGATGTGTTCCTGGGAAAGGTCCTGGGGGCCACTGCTCTCGGCTTCTACCAGATGGCCTACCGTATTTCCAATATGCCAGCTACACAAATAACAAGGGTGATTTCGCAGGTCACCTTCCCTGCCTTTTCCAAGCTGCAGGACCAGCTTGCGAAACTTAGGACCGCATACCTTCATTC
>SDBU01004485.1_pt1 | contig 17100 bp, 8 predicted proteins | sample 2277071 | NCBI WGS metagenome assembly SDBU01 (sample SAMN10397929, study PRJNA504765) | marine sediment metagenome | isolation source: marine sediment core GS08_GC12, 126 cmbsf | place: Arctic Ocean: Gakkel Ridge, Loki's castle | collected 2008 | reverse complement strand
CCCATAAGAGTTATGCCCCCAATGGTTGTTGGAACTTCCGAAAGGTCCGGCGGGTCAAATCCTGTCGAATCCTCTTCATTGCCATTTGGTGGAACTTTTTCTGGTATTAGCCAATATCGTGTTACCAAAAGAAACGCTACAAATATCACAATTGATAGAGGAACGCCGTATTTAATTATTCTGACATTACCTTCTTGAAAGTATCTCGTAAGCGGCATTGCATTGTCCTCCGACTGAACTTTGAGATTTGTACGTATTTATAAACCTATGGTGGTGAAGGTTCCAAACTATTATCGGATTCCAAAGTTTATGTAACATTGTCGAATTACTCTGGAAATCTGTTTTTCTTATGAAAATGTTTCCAAAGAGCATGGGCTACGTAATTTATAGATATGGATAGACTGATTGCGGACCCATAAGTATACACGCGATAAGGTAGAGGGACGCGCTCATCAAAACCCGGTCTAACATACCATCCATGTAGCTCCGTATGCTGTTCCCACTCCTCTAGTGTCATTTCCTTTCCCGAATTTGGAAGCGGAGGCTTATTCCATTTGGGCTCACCTGCTGCACAAGCTGTCCAACACTCAGGGGATTGGGGTGGCGATTTAGCGACATATTCTTTGTCTTTAGATTTCTTGCTCAGTAGGTATCCTACCAAACTTGCCGCACCCATTGATGCGGCCATTATTACATCCCGCCGATACGGTTCACTTCTCTTATACTCCCATTTACTAAGCGAAGATAATTCATCTTTATCATAACCATAGATAACCGGTTTCCATGTTGTCTTCGGAGTCCATGCCAGGTTAGGTGGTGTCCTCTCTTCTATACGTTCTATTCCTATTTCAGGGATACCATATTTCAACGGTTCTTTTGAATAGGACTTATACATATTTCGCGGATTAAGGTGTGGGTCTTCCACCGATATAGGGTCGGTTATACTTTCAAACCTTTGCAGATAAGTTATTTTCGTCCCATCAGGCATCTCCTTCCACACCTTGTTCCCCAGCTTCGCTTTGAAAATCCGAGATGATTCCCACCAAGTAAATGAAAGATCCATATCCATCGGGTTATCTGGCTGAGGACGTTCCCCTTTAAGTATTCTTTTAGCGTTAGGATCAGAAATAAGCCCCAGCAATTTCTCTTTAGCAAGAAGTAAAAACTCCTGTTCCATCGCATCGGAATCTTCTTGTGCATACGTGTAAGGCAAAAAAATAGCTACCTGAAATATAATCCAAGCAAAACTGAATATAAACAATTTGCTGAACATCTTATACCTCCTCTTTTTGCTTGACTTTGTTAGATTCCACTGTGGCACAAGATTCTATCTTGGCGGATTTTTTGCCAACTTAGAAAGTTGGGCTACAACGAATAAATTCGTTACTACTATTAGGAGATGCTATCTTATCCTCCCCTTTATCTCTTCCATATTCTGCTCTATTTCTGACTCTTCTACTTCATCAGTTATGATTACTTTCACATTATTTACACCTGTTTCGAGTTTCTTAATGTAACTTCCTTCTCCTTCTTGGAGAAAACCTCTGAGGAAATTAGCATCACCCGGAGACAGGTCATCGCCGAGAAACGGAGGAGGCAAGTTGAGGAGTTGGAGGTAAAACGTACTTGCCTCAATATACATTTTTAGCGCTTCAGGTTCATTGCCCGCAAAAACAAATCCATCACCTTTGGCAATGTATAAGCGTATCAAATTTCCGAGAGTCCTTTGAATACGACTTTTCGCATCTTCGGGCTTTTTGCTGTATGCTTTTTGGTACATATCCAGAGCCTTGCGAAGAAGCTCAATTTTTTTGCTGACATCTGTTTCATCCGTTGAAAAGTAATGTACACCCAAATTGATATAGGCTACAGGGGCATAATCGCTGTTGGGAAATTCATCTACTAATTTCTGGTTAGTAGCAGCTCTCTCTCTCTTAAGCCTTTCCTTCTCTTCGGGTTCGGGTTCCAGTTCCTTAAGGTCATATAAGCAGACGCTTTGTGAATACAAAGCCTCAACACCAATTTTGTGTGGAGGAGTTTGCTCACGCGCCTTGTTATATGCCTCCTCATACGCAGAAAACGCCTTGGCGTAATTTTTCATTGCCTTGCTGTCGCTTCGCGGATGAGATTCTTCACCTTTTTTACCCGTAGCATAGCATTCGGCCTCTGCGTAATATGCTTCACCTATGTCATAATACCATTGGGGAATATCTTTTGAGTTTGGAAAATCTTCTATCAATTGCTGTAGTTGTTGCCTGGCGGTATCATAATTCCTAAGCTGAAATTCTATTTGTGAGAGCCAATAGCGCGCGTTGGGAATTTTGGGGCTACCAGAAAAGTGCTCGATGAAATAGTTGAAAAAATCGCGCGCTTGTACCAATTCGTCAACACGCCCTAACTTGTAAGAAATAAAGCCCATCTTGTATGCGGCATCTTCGACAAACGGAATCGCATTTTGGGGAGGTTTTTCAAAATCGCGTGCTTGTCGAAAGTAATTTCTTGCTCTCCCGCCATCTCTTTTTATTTCTTTTTCTATTTTTTTAGCATCCTCTCCTTTAGCATCCTCTTTAGCGTCTATTTTCTTCAACATGTGCCGATAATAGAGAGAGCCAACTTTATATTGCGCGTATATTTGCGTATATGGCTTGGTTTGATAAAAGTAGTCTTTGCTTTTATCACCATCAACATCAGTGGGATTTTTTATGGCTTTGTCAGCGTCAGTAATCGCTTTATCTAAATTCTCATCTGCAATTATGCCCGCTAATTCAATCTTTGCGCTAACAACTGCATCTATGACGTTTTTTATATCTGGAATATCATTATAGTGTTTGCCAAAAAATTTAAGCAAATTCTCGAATGCTTTTTTGGCAGACTGGGTATATTCCTCCTTTTTACAGAGATTTCCTGCGTTGTGATAATGATTGATTACACTCAGTAGCTCCTGACTTGCTATTTCATCCCGGTCTAAACCTCGGAGAATATCCAGATATGCAGAGATAGAAGAGTCATTGAACTCTATCTGTTGCTCTTGATTTTGTCCACCCGAGAGGATATCATCGATACTCTTTAAATATTTAGGAATCGATTTGGGGTCTTCAGGGTCTATCATTCTTTCGCGCAAATCCCTGATGAGAACTCGGTCTAATTTTTTTTCTTCCATTATCCTTAACTGCTCATCCGCGGCATCTTTGTTTCCTGATTCAAAATTTGCCACACCCAGCATGTAGTGTAGACGCGACAACATATTATTATTATCCGTTGGATAGTTAGTATCAAGCACTTGTTGAGCACTAGAAATGCATGCTTCGTATTCTGAATTATTGTATTGGTCTGCCGCTATTTGGTACATTGCGAGTCGAGCATAATCGCTACCTGGTGGGCTCAGTCTTATTGCTTCTTCATATGCCTCTACCATCTTTTGTTTGGGGGCCTTTCCTTCTATCGATTCTGGGGGAATAGATTCGGGGGATACGTAACAAAAGTTCCCAATCTTTAATTGAGCTTTTGCTTGGTCTATTCTATCATTTGATTCGTCGAAAATCTGTTTCTGCTCATTTATCCTCCCAGGTACCCCACCAACCAATAATTTCTCTTGTTCAGCACTGTCTTTTAGTTCTCTAATGTTACTTAGAATACTGGTTTCACGTTCGATTTTTGTATCCTTGAATCTGTCTTCAGCTTCAGTGGCTACCTTTCTAACATATTCCCACTCGTCTTCGCTCTCTTGAACCTTGGCCAAATCATAGCATGCCCGCGTTCTTACGTAATACGCATCTACTAAATATTCGGGATATTCACTTTTGTCTTTATAATTATCTATCACGACCTGGAGAGCGTCCTTGGCGTTTTTCAATTTTTCTTCATCATTCATTTGGTAGTAGCATAAGCCCGCCATATATTGGGCTTCGTCAGAATCGAACTGTTTGTATAACTGCTCGTATAAAGAAACTGCTTCAGCGTACCTTCCGGCATCGTATAGTAACTGAGCGCGATTTTTAATGGCTATCTCTTGGTCCTTGATAGCTTCATCCTTATATGTCTCAATACCTTTATTGAGCTTGCTTATTTCGTAAAGGTTTAGCTTCTCCTCCTCGTTCTTAATAAGGAACGTCTGTTTATTATCCTCATCGGTTATCAGCCATCTGTTGCCTTTCTCTTCAATCGAAATGGTGGCACTATCAGAAAGTGAGATTTTCTTATTTTCAAACTCTTGCTGCAAACCTTCCGAGATGGCACCATTGTCTAAATCACTTTGGAAATCCAAATTAATGCTAAACAGTAAGCCTTCCTTAACATAATATTTTGCAATCAACAGTTTAGCGTCTTCATAATGCTTGCGATTATTCGCTTCCAAATCTTTCTCATAAGCTACAATCTCCTCACATTGTTTACGCGCTTTCTCCCATTCTCCTAGTTTCTCATAAATAAGCGTCAGATTAAATCGGCATTCGTTGACAGATTGCAGCCGTTTTGGGAAATCCTTTTTTGGACCAAAATGTGTGTCAAACTCATCGATAGCTTGTTTATAGGCATCGGCTGATTGCCTCAATAACTCGCTGTTGAATTCAGGGTTATTGTTATTGGGTTTGGCGGCTTCAAAATAGGATACACCCTCACGGTACTTTGCGCTCAACCGGTGTGGGAATAAGTTCTCGTTACCTTTAAAACTTTCCCAAATATCATTGTATTTCTTGGCGGCTTCTATATAATTTCCATTTTGGACATCAGCAGCCAGTTTAATTTTACTCCCGATTTTGACGTCTGAGGTAATATGGGACAGCTTGTCACTTATGACTTTATCACACCATTCGAGCGTTTTTTTCGTGTTTTCAGAACCCCCAAGCATACTGTATGCTATAGCAATTTGGAGAGCAGAATACGATGCAAAATACGATGTCGCCTCACTTGCCTTATAAGCCTGCTCGTAATAATTGATAGCCCCTTGCCAGTTCTCCTGTTTAAACTTGATGTCAGCAATACCAAGCCGAGCTTTTGGAATCATCGCCTGATATTCTTTATCTATTTCGCCATCTGGATTAACCTTTTCTGCCTCCTCTATAGCTTTTTCAAAACTACTGCGCGCTTCTGTGCGCTCTTCTGCATCCTGCGCTCGTTTAAGACGGATAGTCCCCATATCGAAATATGCAGCGGCGAGAAATTTGTTATCTAAGTTTTGTTGGTCATTTACGAAATTTTCGTATTGCTCTAGCGATTCATCATAACGCTCCAAACGCAGAAGGCAATGAGCTTTTTTATAGTTGGCTTCCTTTATAAGTTCCGCTTTTTCTGTCGATGTATCCCCAGGTAGCTTATCAAACTCATCATAAGCTTCCGGCCATTTCTCATATTCAAAGTGCCGTCGGGCGATATAGAATCTGGCATCAAAGGCGAATTTTTTTGATTCTGGATCCTTCAAAAGTTCTTGGTCATTCAAAAGTTCTTGAAAAACACCAATGGCACTTTCACTATCATTCAATTTGCTGTACGCGCAGCCCATTTCATACAAAGCGTCCGCCGCGAATTGGCTGTTAGGAAACTTATCCTTTAATTCTTTAAATTTGGTTATTGCTTCCCTACACTGCTCTTTCTTATACAAAACGTGTCCATATAAATAGGTGATACCCTCTTGATATTCAAGAACCTTAATTTTCTGGTCTTCAGGAACATCATCTTTAAGAGCTATGATTTTTGGATATATCTCCTGAAGAATTGACGAAGCCTTATCATAATTAGCAACATCGCCCTGTTCAGCTATATTGGAGTAACACAATGCAATTTTATAATTGACTAGAATATAAAATTCCGAATACAGTTCACTATCTTCATCTGCTTCACCCAAAGCTACTTGATACATTGTAACAGCGTCTTCATCCTCAGGGTCAACTGTATAATAATTGCCAGCTTCATATAATTTTTCTGCTTTTTGGAAAGGTTCCTCGACTTTACCGGGCCCACTAGGCCAAAACAGAACCGCTGCTAACACCACACCTGCTATAACGCCTAAAACTTTGGAATTCATAATAACCTCCTTGTTCTTAGTGACAATTATTCTATAAAGATTTAGCGAATATGTCAATTATTTTTTTTACTTCTGTTTCTCAAAAAACTATTCCCTCCTCAATCTTCTTCATTAACAACAGAGATGTATCTTCTTCTCGAATTAGATAAATATATTCCAAGCCGAGCAATTCTTCAATCAACAAATACGCCTCGAAGCAATGTTTATTTTCCAGTCCAGCGATGACAATATCCACATCTGAGCGCAGAGAAAAAATATCGGTTTTGCTAAAGAGCCGATTACAAGGATTCGGCGAATCGAAGGATATTTCTCTGGCAATTTTTCCGCAACGAACTGAAGTCGATTAAGGAGCATATTTCGCCTTTGGGTGATTTCTTGTTCGCGTTTTGCCAGATATTCCTCTAGGCTTTTTTGGGCGCTTGTCATATCGGTCATGATTTCACTCTTTCTTTTGCTCCCTTTTGGCTTCTATTATCCGCCATATCTCCCCGCTTGTGAGTAAACGCAGAAATTCCTCGGCGCTACAGGTAACGAATTGTTCCACTTTGAGTTCTTCGTAAAAATGACGATTATCGGAAATAATAAGATGAACGCCTTGCCATTCAGCGAATGCGGCTATGAGCGCGTCTTCTGATTTTAGTCCAAGTTCGGTATGATATTTGTCGATCAACGCTTCAGGTACGTCATCAATTCTACTATAAATGATTCTTTCGTTTGAGGACATGAAGCGATAAAATTCGTCAAGATATGTTCGTGGCATATTGCGTTGAACTTCGGAGCGAATAATCTCAGGAATAAAAAGGATAAATTCTGGAATCCCTTCCAATAACTCATCAATCTTCTGAAGTACTCTTCTTGAATGATGCTTCTGGCTGGATTCGTCCATTCCGAATATATACTCATTTGCGTCCAAAATGAGCCGCATACCTTTTTTCATAGATTTCCTTCCTGGTCTGTCTGAGTATTTCTATCACTTCTTCGCTTGATTTGCCGGGAAACAGCCCTCCCGTTTTCTTAACCCCCTTGCGCAGTTTCTCAAGATAAAATGCATATTTACTCATACCATCGGGTATTTGAGGTACATTAGAATCATCGAAATGCTCATCCAGAAAGCAGCGCAAAACAAAGTATATGGCATCGGATAAATTTTGGCATGGTCCAGAATCAACAAGCTTTTTCTGCAACTCCTCATACAGGTCTTCAGGCATTGTTACCGTTACAGTCTTTATTGACATTTATATCACTTATCCCTTTTGTTTATCATTTTTGTGCGGATCAGAAACCGGGTGACCTTTCGTGGCCTTCTTTTCCAAAAAACTCGGTTGAGCTAACTGATTAATTGCAACCAGATAGCGCGGTTCCAAGCGCAGATATATCATGGATTCACGCAAGCGTGGTGATACTGCAATAGGCTCCTCTACTAGTTCCAATTCGTCCCATATATCAGCCAAGTCGTGATTGCCATAGAATTCAGCCGCTGTCTCCTCCATCATCTGTTTCGGGATTTCATCCACAGATTTTAATCTTTTCAGTTGTTTGTTTTTCATTTCTAAGCCAAGATAGAATTTTGCTCTACAACGTGAAACGTGAAGCGTAATTATTTTCCCTATTACGCTTCACGTTTCACTAATCTATTTGACCACATTTTGGTAGGAGTTTTATGGATGAAAAAGAATTTATTCGGCTGTCCTTCTTACTAGCATTTTACGCGTAGCTGAAAAGGAATTAGCTTTTAATGTGTAAAAATATATTCCTCTGGCAACGTGCTCACCCGCGTTAGAACGTCCATCCCAGTAAGCGGCTTTATTTTTGGTGTCATAATGGCCTGCTGTTTTAGATCCTAAATCAATGCTGTGGACAAGTTGCCCTTTTTGGTTGTAGATTTCTATTTTTACATCAGTATCCTCTGCCAGCCTGTAGGGAATCCATGTTCCAGGATTGAACGGATTTGGGAAGTTCGCAAGTAATTCGAGTCGTTGCGGTGGTGGTCGTGTGACATTCACCGCAATAAAAACAGTGTCAGAACGTCCATCTTTGTCTGTCACTGTAAGTTTTGTCACCTCTGGTGTGTCCGTGGTGCCTTCGGGGGTAAAGGTTGCTATCGGGTCGACTCCGATGAGTGTTATGTCTACATTCTCGCTACTCTCTACTGTCCATGAAACTTCTCCCGGTCCCGGCACGCTACCGTCGGCGTATTTAACCTTATCTGCAAGATTCACGTTCACTGGTTGTGAATCTTTTTTCATTTCTAACTTTAGAGAGTCATTCTCTTTTTCAAATTCTGGCGAGAATTTCTCCGTTATGATAATTGGCGCGCCATGCTCACCGTTTGGTTCTGTTGAATTATCTACACAGTCAACGATAGCTCGGATAAAAATGGTCTCGCTATACAATGGAACACTATCAATATCAGTTGCTGTAAGCGGGACATTTTCAACGACATCACATCTACTGGTGGCTTCAAAAATAAATCTATTTTCTCTTTTCGTTATCTTGATGTTGTCTGTTCCCTCAGAATCCCATTTAAGGTGACGCAGTGTGTCATTGCATCTGACTTCCGAAGTTAAAGACAGTTCATAACCCTTATCAAAATCAAATTTTATCTCGCTGGGCATAACGACTACTGTGACAGAACCTTGAGCAGGTTGTCTGTTAGTATTCGCTACTTCATAGCTAATAGTTTCGGCACCACGCCATTCCGGTGTTTTAATTTCGAACTTTACGCGGTTTCCGTCAACTGTAGGATGAATATTTTCGCTGTCTTTGAATTCCCAGGTAACGTTTGGGGCGTCAACAGATTTTGTTAAATCCCACCAGTCCATATTTTTATGCCAGAGTTTCCAGCAGGGAACACTGACCCGGAGTGGTGGTCCTATAACATTCACACCAAGCAATATAGAGTCGTCGGCGGTCGAAGAATCTTGATCTGTTACTGTAAGTTTCACCCATTCTGTTCCACCCCAGTCCGAATCTTGAGCGCTCAATCCGAAAATCGCAACATCTTCGAGAAGTTGGACTTGAATATGCTCTTGACCGCCATCATGGGTGATAACTTCGTGACTCCATTTAAGTTCTTTTAAAGGAGTATCTTCATCTTTCACCTTATCAGAAAGCGTCAGCGAACGAAATTCGCCGTTGTTAAATTCCATTCCCGGAACGTTATCTTTTTCTGAACGTATTATCGTTGGGAATTTCTCCTCTTGAATTTCCGGCGCGCTGGGGGCAGGTTCGAGGGTCACTTGGATATGACAGGTCTCGGTGTGGATGTTATCAGTGGCCTCAAAATACACTGTTGTAACTCCATACCAGTTTTGTTCCGATTTTTGAGAAAAGGTAGTAACGTTACCATTAACTGTTACATCAATAGGTAGACTATCTTTGTTCTTAGCTTTCCATGTAAGTGTTTTTCCATTTATGAGAGGAAACTCCAGAGTGCCTTCATCACCAATAAATGTAACGTCGGGCAATGCTATCACTGTAATGAAACCGGAGGAGGATAATCCACTATCAACGCCAGTTACCTTATATCCAAAGTCTTCTGCAACAGGTATATCACACTTAATGCTAAAATCAAGAATTGTATGGTCGTTATTATGATACACTGGCTCAAGACAATTTGTAGGGTTGAAATTCGTCCATACCACGTCCCCTTCATTGTTGACATATCTGGTCAAATTATGGCGCGTTTGCCAGAGTGTCCATTCAGGCATATTGATAACTGGAGGGCATATTACTTTGATAGTAAGTGGAATCGTGTCAAAAATACTACTATCTGTAATAAGCTCCGCAGAAAGATTTATAATTTCCTCAAAGCTCCCTTTGTCATTACACCCACTCACAGCGGTAAGCGTCGCTTTCCAGTCACCAACTTCATCCTGATAAGTATCTATGTGGATATTTTGGGTATCCTGACCTTTCCAGATAACCTTATCTGATGGGAGATTTACTTTACCAGAAAGAACCAATTCGAATGGCTCATTAATTGTGATAGTCACAGGTTGATGGAATTTCTCCCGCAGTATGTTAACATTGCAAGGAACAGTGACCAGAACATAGAAAGGAGTACTTTTATTACCCTCGCTATCAATTGCTGTTAGCGAAATTCTCTCCTCCCCGCACCAGTTTTTATCCTTGGAGGAAAACACGGCTTCACACTGTTCAATTTGGAAATTGATGTTCACGTTTCCTGAAACCTCCCAGGTGATGTCACAGGGTGCATCATCATCATCATCGACGACTTTATCATCAAGAGGTACCCCATTTGAGCTACCAACTATGATAACTTTGGGGAAGTTCTGTTTTATACTTGGTTTTTCTGGGACAGGGGTGAAAGTGACTGATACTGGGACATAGTCGGACAAATTAGTGTCATCAATCGCTATAAAAATAATCTCTTCAGTGCCATGCCAGTTTTCCTCTTTGGAGCAAATAGTGGCGATGCGATTGTTCTGGACGACTATTTCTATATGGTCACTATCCTGGATTTCCCATGAGATATCTTTAGGCGCGGTATCGGGGTCTTGAATCTTATCTAAAAGAGAGAATGTCAGGCATTCATCTTCTTTTATCGTCATCTCGTATTGACTTCCCACCTTTTTCGTGTTGGGAAATTCATCTGCTAAAATAACGGGTGCATCTTGATGAGATATAAACGTGACGGAAAGGAGAACAGAATTCGAGAGCCTGTTGCTGTCGGTCGCCGTAAGCGAGACAACTTCCTGGCCATGCCAATTCTTTTCCCTTGAAAAGAATATCGCTTGGGTGCCGTTAATGGTCACACCAATGTGCTCGCTACCATCGGAACTCCAAATTATCTCCTCCGGTTCGTCATCATCATCTTCCACTTTATCGACGAGAGAAAGTATTTTTTGTTCATCCTCATTTATCGTTAAGGGAAGGAATTTCCCCGTTAATATCTCTGGTGGTTCTATAACAGAGGTGAAAATCACAGTAATGTATTCAGTGGTCAAATTACCTCCGCTATCTCCTGCTGTAAGCGGGATATCCTCCGTACCATACCAATTTTTTTCATTCGAGGAAAACGTTACTTCGCCAACATTAAATTCTACGTCAATATGCAGGCTGCCTGGTGAACTCCACCAGATAATATCTGGCGGTGTGTTGTCATCCTGAACCTTATCGAGAAGAGATATCGATTGAGATGTATCCTCCGGTATTTTTATAGGAGGTTCAATAAATTTCGATGTTAATATCACGGGTGGTCTATCGATAGGCTTAACCTCCACTATAAAAATTTGACTGTCTGAAAGGTTGCCACTATCAATCGCCGTCAGTTCAATACTCCCAACGCCGGTCCAATTTTCTTCAGGAGTGATAGTCGTTATGCCGCTGTCTATAGCGACATGGATATGTTCGCCACCCGTCGCGCTCCATCCAATATCTACTAGGTTATCATCGATATCATCGAATTTATCATGGAGAACAATGCTCTTTGAGCTATTCTCATCTATTTGTATTGGGTCAGGAAATTCACTTTTTAATATCTTTGGCAGGTCATTGACGTTCGTGACAGTGATGGTGAAGGAACCAGTAACTGTAAATGTACCATCTGTTACTGCCACAACAACATCATGTGTTTTGCTGTCGGATTCAGCCCCTCCTGCTTGGTCATTGTTTGGTATCCACGTAATCCAACCCGTCTTGTTATCGATTTTCATCCCATCAGGTTTAGTAGCAAGGGAATATGTCAACGGCTTGCCATCGGGACTTTTAGCCTGCACACGGTCAGTGTACAGCACATCCTCTGTTGCCTCTGTGATAGTTGCGGTTACTTGTGGGGGGTCATCGACCGGTGTAACTTCCACCTTCAAACGCAAAATATTGGACTTCAGACCTGCTGTATCAATCACCCTCAACTGGACAGTCTCCGGAACTCCCTGATTGTGGTCACTATTCCAATTGTCCTCTTTTGAGGTGAAGGTAGCGATGCAGTTATTTTCATCTATATCCACATGGATATGGGGGCTATCGACAGAATACCAATCCAGCACATCACATGAATCATCATCATCCCAGACTTTATCACCAAGATATAGGATATATTTTTCATCCTCCTTAAATGATATTGATTCGGGCATTTTCGGAAAACACTCTGACGCCAGCAAAAACTCCGGTGGATTATTCACGGGATTGAAAATCACATCAACTTCTGCGGTTTCCTGCCTGCCATTGTATGTAGCTGTCAGCAATAGTTCCCCATTGCCATGCCAATAGGATTTTGAGTTACATGGATGTATATTTTGCTTGGGGGAAATACGATAACCGCTTGTTCCCTCTGGGGTATAATCAAAAATAGCGCGGTCATAATCTGCTGTCCAAGTGATAACATCACCAGGAAGCTGAGGTAATTCCAGTGTTGGAGTCTGGCTTTCGTCATATTCTAGCTGGTCTGGTACAAATAGCACCCACAAATCTTGAGGAGTAGATTCTCCGTAATCGTTTTTCGCAGTATAGGAAAATTTGTCAACTCCGAGGGAACTGGACTTTATAGATTGATTAATATCAAAAACCAATGTCCCGCTTTCTACCATCGGAGTAACGTATTTGCCACTCTCTGGTTTGAATTCCCAATCAACGTTCTCATCACAAGCGATGATGTATAGAAATGTTGATTTTGATGTCGAAGTCTGCACAAGCATCCAATCAGGCAATTGGACAATAGGGGGACCGGACGAAAGAACTTTGAGTTCAATTGACTCACTGCTCAACGGCGGATTACCATTATCTTGCGCTTTGAAAGTGAACGTTTCTATTCCACACCATGCTTCCTTGAGAATGAACTTTGCATAGTTATTTACAATCTCTACTTTGATGTGGTCAGTCTCCGGGGGTGTACAAAGCCATTTCATCGCCGTCTGTGAACAATCAGAATCTTCTACCTCTACCAAAGATTTATCAGAAAGATTCAGTGTCTTAGACACAGGCCATTCTTCAGAGGGAAATTTTATTATCCTTGGTGGGTCATTGACATTTTTGACGCTCACTTGAATAATAATATCATCGGCTAATGTGATACCGTCGCAGGTCAGAGACAGGATTTCAAAGTAATCACAATCAATTTTGTCGGGAATAAGACGAAAACGGCCTTCTACTATTTTTTCAATTGTAATTCTGCTATGAGCATTTTGGGGCTTCAAATCCCAACAATCGACCAAATTACCATTGACAAACGAAGGCAACAGCAGCGATATTTCGCTATTTTCATCACATTCCAAAATTTCCGGTACAACTATCACAGAAAGTTCACCGGTAGTGGATAACCCCGCGCTGTTAGTCGCGGTCCACTGAATTTTGTCCACAAAGGGTTCTACGACGACTCCGATAGGGTTTGGAGACGAAATTTTCTCAAAAACTAACCGGTTGTTTCCTACCACTTCTACATTCATGTGCTTGTCAGGACTGACGTTATCGGCGTTCCACGTAACCGTATTATCGCAGGCGACAACATACTGCGATAAATCTTTCAACGCACCCGGCTCCGCTTCTGGTGGTTGTACTACTATCCGCTCAGGTAGGTTTTGGATGTGGGGAGGGCCGACCACAGTGACAGTGAGAGTAATTTCATCGTCGTTATCTTCGTCGCCTTGATTATACGCACTAAGAATGATAGGTTCCGCTCCACACCATATATCTTGGGGATTCCGCAGGTCGAACGCCGCAGATGAATAATCAGGAGAAATTTTTACCACGATATGCTCGCTTCCGTCGGGATAGGTATTCTTATCGGGGTCAGGTTGCCAAAGTATCTCATTTAGAGGATTATCAACATCTTGCGCTTTATTAGAAAGAACCAACTCATAAGGTTGGGACCTATAAGGTTCCCATGAATGTACCGTCACAACCACATTTATTCCCTCAAAAGCAACATTATCTATCTCTGGCGGGTTGTTGACAGGGTTGACAATCACATCAACTTGATAAGGACCAGATTTTTCACCATCCATATCGGTAGCGGTAAAGGTGATAGTGCCTCCGCCATGCCAATTTTTATCAGCGGTGAAATGGACGTTCCAATTTTTATCAGCAGTATAAGGAGGCTCTCCATCCGCAATCTCAGCGTGAATATTTGGTGGCTCAATGCTGATATTCCAGGTAATATCTTTGGATTTGCTATCCTCATCTTTCACCATAATGCTATCAAGGGGCAGTGATGTAGATTCATCCTCGTTGAATTCGATGCGGTCAGGGAAGTTCTCTTCCACAATCTCCGGCGGGTCGGGGACGTTTATGACAGTGATAGAAAAGAACGTTGTGGCAGTAGCCTTTTTTTCATCTTCCACTATCACAATAATAAGAGAATAATATTTAGACGGCTCATATCCCCCTGCTTGCTTATTGGTTGGCGTCCACGTAATCAAACCTGTATCGAAGGCGATTTCCATCCCGTCAGGGGAGCCGATGAGCTTATAAGTCAACTTATCACAATCGGCGTCAGTCGCAATCACCTGGTACTGGAATAGCTTATCCTCTTCTGCTTCTAATTCTTCATTGGCAGTGGGCTTTTCTATGACAGGGAAGGCATTGACGTTTTCTGCCTTAATATTAAAGGATTGAGTGACTGTATTTTCCCCATCTGATACCTCCACAACAACAGGGTGTGTTTGGCTGTCGGAATCACATCCTCCGGATTGCTCATTAGTTGGTGTCCACGTAATTAAACCTGTATTGGGGTCGATATTCATCCCATTGGGTTTAGTGACGAGGGAATATTCCGGCACATCACCATCGTCGTCGGTCGCAATCACTTTGTAGGTGTACTCCTTATCCTGTGTTGCTGTTGTTGGGGGAGTTGATGTTATTATGGGCGGCTCCTTAACAATGCATGCCACCGGCGGAAAATAAGCCCAGTTGCTACCATCAGTAACTTTAAATGTGACAGTGCTTACCGCTGATTTTTTACCTTCAACAGTAAAAGTATCCTGAACAGTTGGTGGCGCCCCTGCTGGACTAATACTAAGCGGCGGCAGAGAAGGAGTAATTTCGTAAGACCAAAGGAATTCCTCGGAGCGAGTATCAGGGTCATAGACATATTGGCTGAGAGCGCTGAACGTTTTTGTCGTACGATTAACTGTTACGGTGAAATCTGGGTAATCCCGTCGAAACCATTCCTCGTCAATTCTTGACGGGTCAGAGACTGCTGTGATAGTAACGTTAACATCAATGGACGCTTCTCCGATTCGATAATCAGATTCCGGAGCCCCTTCTAAGGTGTCTCTGACAGTAAGCTTCAGATTCACGGAACCACTAGTTTCTTCTATACTTCGAATTTGAAGTGTAGTTCCTGATGATGTTATGGTTACCATGTTCTTTTTATCAGCTTCAAAATACCAATGCAGAGCAGTATCATCCGGGTCTGTAGCTTCGAGCTCATAAGGTTTTTCGTTAAATGCATCTTCTAAAAATGCGAGTTGGTATTTTTTTCCGGCTAACTTCGTCAGATAGCCATCTGCCGTAACATCAATAATTGGATTTTTATTGATGCTGATGTTAATTATTATTTGGTCTGATGTTCCATCAGTATAATACGCGGTGAACTGAATATCTTCACTGCCCGATGCAGTGTCACTGACTTCCATTCTCACATCACTATTTGTGAAAGATTGGTTTTCAAGGATATTATTTCCACTAGTGTCCTTAATGCTAATACCCTTAATCTTATTCAATCTTGTATTGAGAATCCAAGAAGAAATTCCATCTCTCTTCGCGGACGGAACACATTCCTTTAAGTCAATTGTTGTGACTTTCCCCTGTGCTATCGTCCATGAGCCACAATTAATAATCTCGGCAAATACCGCGTTGCAAAACAACGCGAAAGCGCAAGGCAAAATACACACAACAATTATCTTGGCAATCTTTTCAATAATATATCGATTTAGCATAATAAATACTCCTTTCCCAACAAGTGGGCAGATTGACAATATTATACATGAAAACACATCTAAAATCAATAAAAAACAACAAAAATTTATTTATAAATGGACTTTTACTTGACGCGAGGAGGACGATATGCTAGAATACTATCTGTTTTTTATCACTTATGTTTGAGGTATAAGCAATGAAAATTGATTGTCACATGCACGTCAATGGTAAAACACGCCAGTGGGGATGGGGAGATAATGGTAAAATTATTGAGGCTGCGGACAAACTCGGTATTGACCAGATGTGTTGTTCGATACCGGTAACTAATGGTATGCCCACTCCTGAAGAGGCGCAGGCGTGTAATGACGATGTGCTAGAAGCGATGAATAGCTATCCTGACCACATTTTAGGCTACTGTTTTCTAAATCCTGGTCATCAGCAAGAATCATTAGCAGAGATTGAGCGATGTATTTGCAAACATGGAATGATAGGCATAAAGCTCTACAACCAATATAAATATTCGGACCCAATTGTATATCCGATTGTCGAAAAAGCGATTGAACTTGGCGTCCCAATTCTTGGACATGCAGGATATGTTACTGACCCCGAACAAGCAAAACGGCAACCCAATTTATCAAATGCGCAGGATTTTGCCGCGCTGGCGGCAGAATATCCTGAAACGATGCTGATTGAAGGACACATCGGCGGTGGAGGGGATTGGGAATGGGCTATTAAAGCATTGCGCCACAGTCCGAGTGTATATCTTGATGCCAGCGGAAGTGTTATTGATGAGGGTATGATTGAAATGGCTGTTCGGGAATTGGGAGCAGAACGGATTTTATTCGGTACGGATATGACAATGGAAGGCGGCGTAGGAAAAATTCTGGCAGCCGACATTACAGCCATTGAGCGCGAGATGATTTTCTGGCAAAATATGAAGCGCATCTTGGAGCAAAGAAAGCTACAAATTTAGATTCTCCTTAATCTTTTGTGTCATGATGTGTGCTTAAAAACGGAAAATGGAAAACGGAAAACGGAACAATTGGAAGGAGATTTAAACCCCTCCCCGCCGGGTCGTCGGGCCGCCTGCCGTCCGCCCAGGAGGGTCAGCGACCAATTGATTTTATTAAGCATTCATCCTGTTTGCTTCGCTTTGCTCGCAACGGTGCCTGAACGGAAAGATCTAAAGAACTTTCCTTTTC
>SDBU01004484.1_pt1 | contig 17105 bp, 9 predicted proteins | sample 2277071 | NCBI WGS metagenome assembly SDBU01 (sample SAMN10397929, study PRJNA504765) | marine sediment metagenome | isolation source: marine sediment core GS08_GC12, 126 cmbsf | place: Arctic Ocean: Gakkel Ridge, Loki's castle | collected 2008 | reverse complement strand
GGGGAGGGGCTGATCCTGTTACGCCGGGTCACCACGAACCTGCTGGCGACGCGGGTGGTCGACCCGGTCGACGAGGTCCTCTGCCGGGGCGTGGGAGCCCTGGAGCTGAGGTATTTCGACGGGGTTGACTGGCTGGATAGCTGGGATTCCGGCGTGCGGGACAACGCCCTGCCGCTGGCGGTGGAGGTGACGCTGCAGTTGATCGACGAAGAGGACCCCGACAACGAGGACGGCGGCGTATGGGTCTCGCGGGTATTCCAGGTGCCGTGCAGTTCCGTTCAGCCGGGGGCGGAGATCGAAGTGGGCTTCTAGTGAGGAACCGTGCCCAATGACACCGACGATCGCATCACGCGGGCTTCGCTCCGGTCGGACCGCCGCCGACGCGCGGGCGCGCTGCGCGCGGCGCGGGGGCACGGTGCTGATCGTCACGATGTGGATCCTGATCGTGCTGGCGGGGATGGTGCTGGTGTTCGCTCGCACCATGCAAATCGAGGGCGCCTGCTCGGCCAACCACGAGGCCCAGCAGCAGGCCACGGCCATCGAGGACGGGGCGATCCAATACGTGCTGGCCTGCGTGGACGGCCTGGACGGCCGGACGCCCACCGAGGCCGACATGCCCAGCCAGGGCGTACAGGTGGGGGCCGGGGCGTTCTGGATCGTCCGCCCCGACTACGGAGACGGGCGCGAGCAGGCCTACGGCGTCGTCGGGGAAGCGGCGAAGATCAACCTCAACACCGCCACCGAGGAGATGCTCTCGGTGCTGCCGGGCATGACGCTGGAGATGACCGCCGCGACCGTCGATTGGCGCGACAGCGACGGGGAACTGACCCCGGGCGGGGCCGAGAGCGAGTACTACCTGCTGTTACCCGAGCCCTACGACTGCAAGAACGGGCCCCTCGAGACGGTGGAGGAGTTGCTGCTGGTGAAGCTGGCCTCCACGGAGGTGCTGTTCGGCGAAGACACCAACCGCAACGGCCATCTCGACGACAACGAGAACGACGCCGACGACACCGATCCGCCGGACAACCGCAACGGCAGCCTGGACGGGGGCATCATCGACCTGGTCACCGTCTACAGCGCCGAGCCCAACATCGACGCCAACGGCGAGGAGCGGGTCAACGTTAACCAGGGTGGGCCGGGGTCGCTGGCCCGGGCGCTGCGGGAGTGGGTTTCGGAGGACCGACTGGGGGCGATCGTCGGCCTCGCCATGCTGGGCAGGCCGTTCGCCAACATACTGGACTTCTACTTCCGCACCGGCATGACGATGGAGGAATTCACGGCCGTGGCCGACCGGCTGACCACCACCGGCGACGACACCCTCCGCGGGCTGATCAACGTGAGGACCGCCCCCTCCCAGGTGCTGCTGTGCCTGCCGGAGCTGACCGAGTCCGACGTGTCGGCCCTCCTGTCGGCCCGATCGGCCGACAGCGCCCAGCAGGACACGATCGCCTGGGTGGCCGAGGCCGTCTCCCAGGAAAAGGCGGTGGCGATCGGGTCGCGTATCACCACGCGATCGTACCAGTTCTCCGCCGACATCGTCAGCGTCACCGGCAATGGGCGGGCCTTCAAGCGGTGTCGGATTGTCGTCGACGCCCGCGAAAGCCCCCCCAAGGTGATCCACCGGCGAGACCTGACCTCGCTGGGCTGGCCGCTGTCGCCGGAGCTGCTGGCGGAACTGCGGTCGGGGACGTCGCTGGCCGAAGTGCTCGAAAATACCTACCAGGAGGCACGCTAAGCTGCGTGCAACAACGATTGCACGCAGCTTAGAGCAGGAGAACAGGAGAGCAGGAGAGCAGGAGAAAAGAGAGAGTAGACACGACGTCCGAGGCCCGGAAACCGACACGGCTTGCCGTTGAGGGCAACCCCCTCTACTGCGGTCTACTGTCTACTTTCTACTTTCAAGGCTGCGTATTGTGCAGACATTAGTGGAGACAACGTAGCATGTTCGGACGGCGTACGATGCTTGGCTTGGCTGTCACGAAGCGGTCGATCACCGCGGTGGAGGTCGCTCAGGTTGACGGGGGCGGCCAGGGCCGCCTGGCGGCTGAACTCGTCCTGGACGAATCGCTGGCCGCGGCCGAGCCGCCGGTGCTGGGCAAGGCGCTGAAGCAGTTCCTCCACGAGAAGGGCTTCTCCGCCTCCCGCTGCGTGATCGGCCTGGAGGCCAATACGCTGACGGCCAGGGAGAAGGTTCTGCCGGTCGGGGCGGGAGAGTCGGTGGCGGCGATCCTCTCGCTGATGATCGAGCGGGAGTTTGCCACCGATCGCCAGGATCTGCTGTTCGACTACGCCCTGGGGCCGGACAGCGACGGGCAGCGATCGGCACTGCTGGTGGCGACGCCGCGCCGAACGGTGGACGGCCTCAAGGCTATGGCCAAGGCCGCGGGGTTGGGCGTCGTGGGCATCACGCCCTCGACCATCGCCCTGGCCGGGTGCGAGCAGGGCGCTGCCGCCGGGGACCACCTGGTGCTGCACCTGTTCGACGGCGGGGCGGAGCTGGCCTACCGTCGCGGCGGGGCGCTTCGCATGATGCGTCGCCTGCCCGTGTCGGTGACCACGGCGCGCTCCGCCGCCAGCTCGTCGGCCGACGGGTGGCTCGGGGACCTCGCCGACGAACTGCACCGCGTTGTCGCCATGTTGGGATCGGCGGACGATGCCGAAGCGCTCGAGCTGGTGATCTGGAACGAGACGGATACCGACGACGAGGCCTTCGCCGATCTGTCCGGACGGCTGGGACTCGTCGTCTGCTTCTGCGGGCGGATCGAGCAGCAGGCCGGCGGCGGGGCCGCCCCCGCCGTGCGCGGCGGGCAGTTCTCCGCGGCCGCGGCGATGGCCCTGCGCGGGCTGGGGGCTCAGCCACTGGCGATCGATCTGTGCCATTCACGGCTGTTGCCGCAGAGGAAGCGGGCGATCGGGAGAAAGGTCGCCTGGGCCGCCGCCGCCGCCGCCGTCGGCCTGGCGCTTGTCACCTGGGCTCTGCTGGACTGGCGGCGGGACCGCATCGACGTGGCCACGCTGGAGCGCCAACTGCATGCGATGGCCGACGACCTCGATGAGGCCAAGGCCACCGTGACCAAGGTGACCGCCGCCCGTCCGTGGTACGACCGCCGCCCGCATCACGTCGGCTGCATGCTGGACGTGGTCGAGGCGTTCCCGCCGGAGGGCTCGATCTGGCTGACCAGCCTGGCGGTTCGCGACGACATGCAGGTGGCGTTGTCGGGCAAGGCGGTCAGTGAGTCGGCCGTGCTGGACATGATGAGGGACCTGGCGAAAAGGTCGGCCGTCTCCGCCGTCAAGTTGGATTATATACGCCAGCCCAAGCGGGACAGCCGCGAGGTCGTCTTCGCCACGAGTTTCACTTTCCTGGATTCGGATGGGCCATGGTCTTCTCCAAACGCGAAAAACTGATCCTGTGGCTAACGATCGCCGCCCTGGCCGCGCTGGTGCTGGATCGCTACGCCTTGACGCCCCTGCTGGACGCGCGGGCGGCCTTGGCGGCCAGGAAGGCGGGCCTGACCGCGAAGAAGATCGAGGCCGACAACCTGATCGCCCGCCGCGATCGGCTGGCGGGCACGTGGGAGAACATGCTCGCCGACGGCATGAAAGACAACGCCTCCGAGGCCGAGAGCCAGGCCCTCCGCGCGCTTCGCGACTGGTCGGCCCTGGCGCGGTTGAGGCTCACGGAACTGCGCCCCGAGCGCTCCAGCGGGAAAGAAGCCCTGCCGCAGATCACCATCCACTTCACCGGCCTCGGATCGATGGAGGACGTGCGGCAGATGCTGTGCCGGATTAAGACGGCCGCGATCCCCATGAAGATCACGATGCTGCAACTCGGCAGCCGCAGGGGCGGGACTGACGACCTTTCCCTGCAGTTGAAGGTATCGACGCTTTACACGCCCCCCGGGCCGGTCTCCCCGGACGAGGCGGCGGGCCGGCGGACGCCGGCGGGAGAGAACCGATGAATCGCAGCGGTCGACGAGTCGTCATGGCGGCATTGGCCGGAGCGGTGGTGATGGTGCTGGCAGCCCTCTCACCGGTCCCGGCCGCGGCCGACTACGACGAGGAAATGGATAAGTCTCGCCTGCTTGTGGAGCGGAACATTTTCCGCCGCGACCGCCGCCCCCGGGTGGCGCGCCCGGTGGCGACCACACGGACGGTGGTGAGGACCCCGTACGACACCGACCACAACCTTGTGCTGACCGGGATTGCCCGGCGCGACGGGGGCTATGTGGCCTTCTTCGAGAACACCCAGACCGGGGCCACCACCCGGGCCGCGACAAGCCGGCCGGTAGGCAAAGGCGAGATTTCGGCGATCACCCTCGATGGCATCGAGTACAAGCGCGACGGGTCGGTGACGACGATCAAAGTCGGACACAGCTTGAGCGGCTCGGCGTACGTTCGCCCGGTCGAGGCGGTCAGTTCGGTGGCGCTGGCGACTCCGACCGGTTCCGACACTCGGCCGGCGGGGTCGGGGGATGATCCCGCGGCCGGCACGGGCGCCTCGCCGCCGGCGGGCAGACCGATTACCGGCGGGAGCGCCGCGTCCATCCTCGAGCAAATGCGTCGCAGAAGACAACAGGAGTTGAACAAATGATGAACCGACAACAGTCCCCGCGTCCCGGCCGCCGCGATCTCGGCGGGCACAGCGGCAGAATTGGAGTCCGGCGGGAATTGGCCTTGGCCCTCGCGGCCGTGTCGATCCTGCTGGCGATGGCGGCCCCGGCCGACGGGGCGGAGATCCTCTTGAACTTCAAGGAGGCGCCGCTTCGCACCGTGCTGGAGTATCTCTCCGAGGAGGCCGGGCTGGTGATCCTCGGGGGCGACGAGGTCGACGGGCGGATCACCGTGATCAGCCGGCAGCCCATCAGCACCGATGAGGCCGTGGCACTGCTCGATTCGGTGTTGAAGGAAAGCGGGTATGCCGCCATCCGCACCGGCAGGACGCTGAAGATCGTGACGGTCGACGAGGCGGTGACGTCGAACCTGCCCGTCTTCACCGGGAACGACCCGGCCAACGTGCCGGCGACCGACAAGCTGGTCACGCAGATCATCCCCGTCCGCTATGCCGTGGCGGCCAAGCTGAAGACCGACCTGGCGCCGCTGATCAGCGACGAGGCGACCTTCACCATCAACGAGGCGAGCAATACGCTGATCCTGGTCGACACGCAGGCGAACATCCGCCGAATCATGCAGGTCATCCAAGCCCTCGATGAGAGCATGGCCGGGGTGACCGAGGTGAAGGTGTACAAGCTGGAGAACGCCAACGCCAGCGACGCGGCCACGTTGATCGGGAAGCTCTTCGGCCAGGAGTCCAGCCAGCAGAGTTCCCGGTCGTCCTCGCCCTTCTCCCGTTTCGGCATGATGATGAGCAGCCGAAGCCGGGGAGGCGACGACCGCAGCCGTGGGGGAAGCGGCCAGCAAGGCGCCGCCAAGCAGAAGGTCGTCGCCACGGCCGACGAGCGGACCAACACGCTGGTGGTCAGCGCCTCGCCGGAATCGATCAAGGTCATCGACGGTATCATCGAGGAGCTGGAGTCCAATCCCACCGAAAAGGAGTCGGTGTTCATCTACCCTCTGAAGAACGCCCAGGCCGCCAACCTGGAAACCGTGGTGAACAGCATCTTCTCCGAGTCGACCTCCACCAGCGGCCGGGGCGGTACGAGCGGCTCCACGAGCAGCCGCTTTGGCGGCTACTACAGGGGCAGCTCCAGCAGCCGGGGCACCGGCACCCCGGGGGCGGGCGACCTGATCGGGCAGGTGTACGTGGTGGCCGACGAAGACACCAATTCCCTGTTGGTGCGGACCCCCTCGAAGTACTTCGATCGCGTCAAGGGCATCCTGGACGAGCTGGATCGGCCGATCCGCCAGGTGCTGATCAAGGTCCTGCTGGCCGAGGTGACGCATGAGTCCGTCACCGACCTGGGGGCGGAGTTCTCCGCGCTGAACATCCGCGTCGGCAGCTCCAACTCCACCATCGGCACCGACTTCAGCGTGGCCAGCCAGTCCGGCGGGCTGATCGCCAAGGTGGTCGACGCCGACTACACCGTCACGTTGCGAGCCTTGGCGAGCGTCGGCAAGCTCGATGTGCTGTCGCGCCCGTACATCCTCGCCAGCGACAACCAGGAGGCCAACATCACCGTCGGACAGGAGGTGCCGTTCATCCGCAACACCCGCACCACCGATACCGGGCAGACGATCAACACCATCGAGTACGAGGACATCGGCATCATCCTGTCCGTCACGCCGCACATCAATCCCGACGGGCTGGTGATCCTGGATGTGGCGCCGGAGATCTCCACCTTGACCGGGACCACCGTGCCGATCTCCGAAACCGTCAACGCCGCGGTCTTCGCCAAGCGGTCGGCCAAGACGCGCGTGGCCATCCGCAACGGGCAGACCATCGTCATCGGCGGGCTCATGGAAGACCGCCACACCGACACCATCACCAAGGTGCCCCTGCTGGGCGACATTCCACTGCTGGGAGCGCTGTTCCGCCGGACGATCAAGAGCAAGGTCAAGACGGAGCTGCTGATCTTCTTGACCCCGCATGTGGCCGACGAGCCCGACATGCTGCGGGAGATGTCCAAACAGGAAGCCGCCGGCAGTAGGGCCGTCCGCGATGCCACCGGGGGCGGCGCCTTCGCCGAGCACATGGCGGGCATGCGGCGCGGCGCCACCACCCTGCGCGGGCGGCCGACGACGCGCCCGACCACCTGGCCGACCACCCGGCCGACCACGCGGCCGAGCGGCATTCCGTCGCCGTGAGCGGGAGAGACACCATGACGATGACCCACCGTGCGACGGCGGTGTGCTGGCTGATCGTGGCGGCCGTGACGGCCGGCTGCCCGACGAGCGCGCCTCCCTCACCGGTGAGGCCCGCGCGGGGGGGAGGGGACCTCGACGCCTGTGCCCAGCGCCTCCATAACATCTCCGGCGCGCTGCTGCTGCATTACGCGGCGCACCGAACGCTGCCGCCTGATGCCGACGCCCTGGCCGCGAGCGATACGGTCCCGTTGCCGCCGCTGGTGTGCCCGGCGTCGAACAGACCTTACCACTACGATCCGGCCGGGCTGACGATCCCCGGTCTGACGGGCCGGCTGGTGCTGTACGACGCCGAGGCGAGCCACGACGGGATGCGGTGGGGGATCCTCGTCGGACCGCCCGCCGGCGGCATGATCGCCACCAAAGTGATCCCGGTTTCCGAGGCGACGGTCACGCGGGCCGAGGCACGCCGCTAAACCGTGCCAGGGCCAGGCCGGCGTAAGAGTGTCCGATGATTCGTAAAGGGTAACGTGTTTTCCATCGGCACTTACAGTTTCGTGGGTGCCACGCACAACTCCGTTGGGCGTGCCCCGAGGGACTGTCGAGGCGTTCGCGTTAACGTTTGCAGGCGGGTCCGGCACGCACAACGGAGTTGTGCGTGGCACCTGAGTTCAATTGACTTCTGGTGGCGGATTATCGGACAGCCTCATGCCGGCGGGGTGGGCGATTACGGGCGGGGCAGTCTCGCTCGTTGCTGGCGAAGTTGGGCCAGCAGCCGCACGGCGACGCGATTGGGGGGGGTATCCTTTTCGAACACTTCCAGCCGGCGGATGGCCTCATCGAGCAGTGCGGCCGCGTCGGTGGGCTTCTTCGTGCTGACGCGGAGCCCCGCCAACCCCGCCAGCGACTGCGCGTAGGCTTGTTGGATCAGCAAGACCGACGCGAAGCGTTCGGCCGTCGGCCTCTGGTGGGAGATCGCGCGTTCGTAGCTGGCGACGGCCTCGGTCAGATCGCCTTTGTCGGCCTGAACGGCGCCACGTTGACTCAGGCAGTTGCCGGCGAGCGAGCGATACTCGGGGATGTCGGGGTAGGCGGTGACCAGTTGCTCGGCCAATCGGGCCGCGCGGCCGATCCGGTTGGCGTAGGTTTGGTCGTTGGGGATCTCGGTGCGCAGCGTGTCGGCCAGCTCGTACTGGAACGCCGGGGCCTTGGCGTTATCGCCGGTGAGTTGCTCGATGTGGGTGATGGCGCTGTCCAGGGAAGCCTTGGCCGGGCCGAGTTCGTTGTTGCCAAGGAGGATGCGGATGTACGCACGGTGCCCCCGAACGAGTACGAAGCGGTAGTCCGGGTTGCCCGGGTCTCCCTTGACCAGGTCGGCGAGAATCTCCAAGGCGAACTGGCAATCCTTCTTGTGGTCGCGGCCTGGCTTCGCCGCCGCGCTGCCCGTCACGCCGGCGCGCTCGCTCACGGAGACCTTGAGAATCAGCGTCTTCGCCAGCTCGAAGCGTATGGCCGGTGCCTCGGCCGAGCGGCTCTTCTCCAGCAGGGTCCGTGCCATGCGATGGGCAGCGAAGGCCTGCTTGGGGTTGCCGCGCCGGCTCCAGGCGATTCCGAGGGCATTGAGGATCTGGGCCTGTTCAACCAGAAACGATTGGCCGTTGGCTTCCCACGTGGCCTGCAGGGCGTACCCAAGAAGTGCCTGGCGGTAACTGGCCACGGCCTCGTTGAGCCGCCCCAACTGCTGCTGGATGTCGCCCACACGCTTTCTGGCCGCGGCCGATTCGATCTGCAGGCCCACGCTGGTATCGGTGGCGAAGCGGTCGAAGAACGTCAGCAGGCTCTCCAGCAACTGCACGTCGGCCGGCGTCACGACACTGGGCTCCTGGGCAATCACGAACTCCAGCGACAACGGCACGCCGCGGGAGGAGATGTTCTGGATGATCTCCTCGAATGCCTCCAGAGCCACCTTCAGGTTCTTCTCGGCCCGGATCGACTCTCGCTTAGCCCGCTGGCCGGCCGAGACGGCGGCCTCGCGCTGCTGTTCGGCGATTCTCTTCTCCTTCGCCAGCAGGTCGCGGGCTCCCTCGGCGCTGCTCTTCTCCTTCGCCAGCAGGTCGCGGGCCTGTTCGGCGCTGCTCTTCTCCTTCGCCAGCAGGTCGCGGGCCTTCTCGGCGTCCTTCTTCTCCTGCTCGAGCAGAGCGCGGGCCCGCAAGGTGTCCTTCTGTTCCTGTTCGAGCAGCACCAGCGCCCGCTCGGTATGCTTGCGGTCCTGTTCGCTGCGGTGCTTGCCGATGGCGAAGATGAGCACGGCGGCGAACAGCAGCAGCACGGTGGCGCCGCTGAGCGCCGCGACGAGGGGGTTCCGCCGGGCCCACCGCAGGAGTTGCTCGGGGGGATAGATCCGCCGTGCGGTGATGGGGCGGTCTTCCAGGTAGCGTTTAAGGTCGGCCTCGAGGGCCTCGGCCTGCTGGTACCGGTGCGCCGGGTTGACCGCGGCGGCCTTCATGACGATCGTTTGCAGATCGCGGGGCACGTGCGGGACGATTGTCCGTGGCGGCGCCGGCGGCGTCGAGGACATCTTCTGTCGGATCAGCGGCCCGTTTCGTTCGTCGGCGTAGGCCGGCTGAAGGGTGAGAAGCTCGTACAGCATCAGCCCCAGGCTGTGGATGTCGCTGCGGGCGTCCGCCTGGCCGCTGAACTGCTCGGGGGCCATGTACCGGATCGTGCCCACGATGTCGCCCGGGTTCGTCACGCCGGCCTGATCCTGGTGCTTGGCCAGGCCGAAGTCGGCGACCCACACGATGCCGTCGCGGTCGAGCAGCACGTTCGAGGGCTTGATGTCACGGTGGAGAATGCCCTGCTGGTGCGAGTAGCTCAACGCGCGGGCCACGGAGATGCCCACCTTGGCGATGCGTCGCCAGTACTCCGGGCGGCCGGCCAGCAGGTCTCCGGCCGGCGGCCAGGCCGAGGGGTCGGGGGCGTCTTCGGCCGGTGGGGCTTGCGCCTCCGGCGGGGCCTCTTCCCCGGCCTTGGCGGTCAGGACGTAATCGGCGGTGGCCGAAACGGTGGGGGCGCCGTGGAGGCGCCGCCGCCCCCGGGCCGTGCGGTGGAGCATCCCGGACGCGGCCTCGGCCACGGTGAAGCCGGTGGCCGGGGAATCGGCGCTGTCGGCGTCGGCGCCGGGCGTGGGCGTCAGTGGCCAGTTGTCGCCGGTGGAGACCCGCATGGCGTCGATGATGTCGCCGAAGGACACGCCGTCGATCAACTGCATGGCGTAGAAATGCAGCCCGTCGACCTCCCCGGTGCCGAAGACCGGGACGATGTTGGTATGGTGCAGGCGGGCGGCGGCCTCGGCTTCCCGGTGGAAGCGCTGCAACTGCCTGGGCGACTGCGACACGGCCGGGCTCAGGATCTTCAGCGCCACGCGGCGGTTCAGCGAGTGCTGCTCGGCCTCGTACACCACGCCCATGCCCCCGCGCCCGATCTCCCGGATGATCCGGAAGTCGCCGAGGGTCTCCCGGTCGAGCCGGAAGCCCTGCGTGAGCGAGGCGGTCGAGTCGCTCGATCCCGAGCCCTGCTGGCCGGCGTGCTCCATCATCGCCACCGGCGGGAACAGGGTCCGAATCGATTCGGCCAGCTCCGGGTATCGCCGGGCGTACTCCTCGATCGTCGGATGCTCACCGTCGCGAAGCCGCCGGGCGAACTCGTCGGCCAGCACTTCGATCGGCTCCCGCCCGCGGCCGATCTCTTGAGGTGGATGCGCGTTCTCGCCCATCACATGGCGTCCTTAAAGCCGGGCAGCGAGGCCATGATCTCTCCCAGGCGGCCCAGGGCGCGGACATAGCGATTGCTGGCCGCCGTCGGGCTCAGGTCGAGGATCTCGGCCACCTCCCGGTTGCTGAGCTGCTCGAAGTGTCTCAGGGCCAGGACCTCGCGATCGGTCTCGCCCATGGTGGCCAGCGCGCGGTGGAGGCCTTCGATCTGCTCTTTGCGAACGGCGGCGCCGCTGGGGGAGGTGATCTTGCCGACGAGGGCCCGGGTGATCGAGAAGGTCGTGGCGTTGGCCCCGCCCCGCCGCACGGCCCGCACTTCCTGGTTGGGGTCGCGTTTGCGGCCTGTCTGCACGCGATGGCAATCGATGAGGGTCTGCCAGGTGACCTGGCGTACCCAGACGTAAAACGACACCCTCGGGTCGGTAAGGTAACTCGCGAGCCGCCGTGTGACGGTGATGCAGGCGTCCTGGAGGATGTCTTCGGGGTCCACGCGGCCGCGAAGGCGGGGGTCGAGCCGGAAACGGATCATGCGTTCGAGCCGGTCGCGGCATTCGGAGAACAGTTCGCCCAGAGCCGCCTGGCCGCCTTCGGTCAGCCGCGTCAACTCATCGTCCATGAGCCGTCCTTCCTCGCGGACCTATCCCCCCCCAAACCACCCGCAGCCCCCCTTGCATTGTACTGATTGTGGGGACAGATACCTAAACTATGTTCGCTCTCGCCGCTTCTTCGGCTTCGGTCCGCGTTCGCGGGGCGGAGGACGCGGCCAATCAGCGACTCCGACAGCTTCACGAACGACTCGGATCCGAGTTTTGGTATCTGTCCCCGCAATGCCTTCATTTTTCCGTAGGCGGCCCTCGCCGGGGCCGGATACCTTCTGGAGGATACCGTGCCGGCATCCCTGATGCCACCTTGTCTCGCCCATCTGCCGGGCCGGCCGGCAGGGGACGGGCCGAGGTGTCGCAGAATCTCAAGCTGGGGTGTAATGGCGCGGGCCTGAGCCGCTAATACAGGTAGAGCCGCCTCGTATGGGTCCGGCTGAAAGGGGAGGGGAGTTGGGGCGAGGTGTGAGTGTCAGTGCAGATTAATTCCGATGCGACAGCGAGTTACGTGCAGCATCTGACCGCCTGTCAGAGCCAGCTCTACGCGTACGTCTACTCGCTGGTGCGGGATGCCGAGACCGCGTGGGACGTACTGCAGGAGACGAACATGGTCCTGTGGCGAAAGGCGAAAGATTATGACGCGACCCGCCCGTTCCTGCCGTGGGCGTTTGGGGTGGCCTTTCACCAGGTGCGGGCGGCGCGGACGCGGCTGGGGCGGGATCGGCTGATGTTCCACGACGAGGAGACGCTCGAGGCGATCAGCAAGTGCTGGCACGCCGACGGGGGCGCGGGCGACCTGGAGATCGCCATGGACGGCTGCCTGAAGAAGCTGCCGCCCAAGCACTTCGAGGTGGTGGAGCGTTACTACAAGCACGACGAGTCGCTGGCCTCGATCGCGGCGGCGCTGAGCCGGACGGCCAACGCCGTCGGCGTGATGCTGCACCGTGTGCGCCAGGGCCTGGCCCGGTGCATCGAGAAGGTCCTGGCCCGTGCCGCGGACGAAGAGACGCCGGAGGAATAGCCATGGATCCTCACCAAGACCGCCCACACGACGAACTCGACGAACTGCTGCTGGCCCGGTCGCTCGGCGAACTGAGCGAGCCGCAGCGGCAGCGGCTGGAAACACTGGTGCGCGAAGACGAAGACGCCCGCCGGCGGTATCTGGCCTATATGCGAGTGGACGCGCAGTTGCACTGGCGGTACTCCAGGCCCGCCGAGCAGGGAGTACCGGCCCCTCCGGTGGCCACAATCCCGTGGCTTGGCCGGTCGATCGTCCGCAGAGTGGGCTGGGCGGCGGCCGCGGCGGCGTGCCTGGCGGTGGCACTGCTGCTGTGGTCGCCCTGGGGCGGCGGGGGGACAACGGATCCCTCGGACACGACGGTGAAGGTTCCGGATTCGCGCCCGGCGGGCCCGGGTCCCGAGCGGCCCGGCCCTGGCCCCGTGATCCCGCCAATGGTGGGTGTGGGCGAATCCCGGTACGCGGCGCCCATCGAGCTTACCGGGTGGCGCATTCTGCTCGCCAAGGGCAGCCACTACGAGGTCACCGGCGAGAACAGCTTGACGTTGATCCGTGGCGAGGCGTACGTCGCCAGCCGCGGCGACGGATCTGCCGAATCGAGTCTCGAGATTCAGACCCCCGCCGGCGTCATCCGCGCCCGCGGGACGCGTTACATCGTGTCGTCCGAACCGGCCGGCGAAGCCCCCCAACTGGAAAGCGAGAACACCATGCAAGCGATCTCCTCGGCAAATTATCTGACGCGCGTCTACGTCCTGGCCGGTGCTGTGCTGCTGGCCAACACCCACGGGCAGGTGCAGGTCGCCGCCGGCGAGAACGCCCGCGTCACGGGCACGTCGGCGCCGGCGAAGCTCAAGGAAGAGGGTAACTACAAGGAAGCCTTGGCGATCTACCGCAAGCTGGTGGTCGACCCCGCCCACGGCGGCAAGGATGCGGCGGCGGACCTGCAGGCGGCGCTGGGGTGCCTCCAGCGCCTGAACCGCGAAGCGGAGTGGGACGCCCTGGCCGCCCGGATCGCCAAGGCCCACCCGGCCGACTGGCGAGTGCTGCAGGCGTTGGCGCAGAGCTACTGGGGCATCTACCACGGCGGGTCGATCATCGACAACAAGTTCGTCCGCCGCAGCAGGGGGGGACGATGGGTCAACACGTCCCAGCGCGACCGCCTGCAGTCGATGCTGTGGATGGCCCAGGCGCTCCCGCACGCGCGGAAAGACAAGGATACCGACGAGGCATACGGCTTCCTCAAGGCGTTCGCCATCTACTTCAATGACGGCCGAGAGGCATGGCGGCTGCAATTGCTGACCGACCTGACCACGCTGCCGGACTACGGCATACCGGTGTACTACGGCCAGGCCGGCGGGGCCCCGGTCACGCCCGACGGGAAGCCGGTGTACCACTCCCGGCCCGCCAGTTGGGCCGCCGCCAAGACCGACGGGGAGCGCTGGCGATGGCTGCTGGCGGAGATGGCCAGGACCGACCCCGACCGGGCCGACGAAGTCCGGCTGCTGTTCGCCGACTTCCTCCGCGGGCAATTCGACGTGCACACCATGGGCTTCGCGCCGAAGATCGACCCCGAGGGCGACCTGGAGCCCGGGCCGTTCTCCGTGCACACGCTGGCCGACAACGAGACCATCTCCCGCCTGGCCACCGGCGTGAAGCGATTCACGCTGCCGAAGGAGTTCGACTTCGTCGCCATGTACAAGGACATCGCCGCCAACGTTCCCAAGGCAATGCCCTCGCCGCTGCGTAACGTCACCTACAAGCTCTACAAGGGCGAGTGGAAGTCCCTGCCGGACTTCGAGAAGCTCAAGCCGATCGGGCAGGGCAGAATCCCCTCCAACCTCCTCGATATCATTATGGTCAAGCCGCACGAGAAGTTCGGCATGGTCTTCACGGCCACGCTGAACGTGCCCGCCGACGGGGAGTACACGATCTCGCTGGACAGCGACGACGGGGCCTGGCTGTACATCGGGGACGACTTCGAACTGGCCTACAACGGGGAGCACGGCGTGGGCAGCCCGCAGAAAGGCAAGGTCAAGCTCCGCAAGGGCAGCGTGAAGGTGCGAGTGAAGTACTTCGAGCGCGGCGGCGACGAGGACCTGGTGATCCACTGGTCCGGCCCGGGCGTCAAGAAGCAGTATTGGACCACCTCTCGCGAGGTCAGCCCCCCCGAGCAGGCCATGGAGCGGCTGGCGGGCATCTACCAGAACCGCCTGCAGTTCCCCAAGGCGGCCGAGCAGTGGCGAAAGGCGATCGAGCACTTCGGCCCCGGCCGCGGGCGGACGGGCAAGCTGCACCAGATCGTCGGCAAGTGGGGCCGGTTCGAGGGCGTCGGCACCTTCTGCCAGGGCCGGGCGATCAAGCTGCCGTACGTGTTCCGCAACGGCCAGGCGGTCAAGCTGACGGCCACGCCGATCAAGTTCGAACTGCTGCTGGCCGACATCAAGGCGTACCTCAAGAGCAACCCGAAGCGGGCGGAGAGTCTCAAGTTCGACCCGAACCAAATTGGCCAACGCCTGGTCTATCACAACCAGACCAAGTACCTCGCCAACAAGCCGGAGGCCGAATGGTCGGTTAAGCTCAAGCCCCGCCCGAGCCACTGGGACCGCCGCGTCGACGTGACCGTGCCGGTGGAGAAGGCCGGCGCGTACCTCGTGCGGGCCAACATGGGCGATGGCAACATCAGCCGGATCATCGTATGGGTTACCAACACCACCATCGTCTCCAAGCCGCTGCACCAGCAGACGCTCTACTTCCTCACCGATGCCAAGACCGGGGCCGTGACGCCCAAGGTCAACGTCGAGTTCTTCGGCTACTGGCGGGAGTACATCCCCCGCGATAAGCGCGTCGAGAAGGACCGCTCCTACAACATCCGCACGCGCAACTTCGCGCTGACGGCCGACGAGCGGGGCCTGTTGATGCCCAAGGCTTCCGAGCAGGACCGGCATTACCGCTGGTTGGCGATCGCGCGTGACGCCAAGACGGGGCGCTTCGGCATGCTCGGGTTCAACAGCACGTGGCACTCGGACTACCGCGAGGCGAACTACCAGGCGTCCAAGGCGTACGTCTTCGCCGACCGCCCCGTCTACCGCCCGGGCCAGAAGGTGCACTTCAAGGCCTGGGTGCGGGCCGCCCGATACGACATGGCGTACGTGTCGCACTTCGCCGGGCGGACGTTCCGCGTGCAGATCACCGACCCGCGCGGGCAGAAACTCTACGACGAGAAGCTCAAGTCCAACGAATACGGCGCCGTGACGGGCACCATCGCGCTGGACGAAAACGCCTCGCTGGGCAACTACCGCGTCCGCGTCAGCGAGCAACCTTACGTGGACCCGTTCACGCGGAAACGCGTCAAGGTCCGCCATCTCGGCGGCACGCGATTCCGCGTGGAGGAGTATAAGAAGCCCGAGTTCGAGGTCACCGTCGACGCCCCGGCCGACCCGGTGAAGTTGGGCGATACGTTCGAGGCGACGGTGACGGCGACGTACTACTTTGGCGGCGTGGTGACCAACGGACGGGTGCACTACACCGTCAAGCGAACCGAGCGAACGCAGAGGTGGTACCCGCCGCGACCGTGGGACTGGTTCTACGGCCCCGGCTACGCCTTCCACGGGCGGGAGTACCGCTGGTACCCCGGCTGGGGCGACTGGGGCTGCGTGATCTGGCCTGGGCACGGGCGCAACCCGCCCGAGGTCGTCGCCGAGAACACCGTGCCGATCGGCAAGGACGGCACCGTGAAGATCAAGATCGACTCGGCCCTGGCCAAGGAGCTGTTCGGCCACATGGACCACACGTACTCGATCACCGCCGAGGTGACCGACGAGTCGCGGCGGACGATCGTCGGGTCCGGCTCGGTCGTCGCCGGGCGGAAGCCCTTCCGGGTTCGCGCCTGGATGGCCGGCGGCCACTACCGCGTGGGCGATACCATGGTTGCCAAGTTCCGGGCCCGGCGCCCCGACGGCAAGGCGGTGACCGGCAGCGGCACGGTGACGCTCTACAGCGTGACCTTCGACAAGGCGGGCAAGCCGACCGAGAAGCCCGTGCAGACCTGGAAGGTCAAAACCACCGACGGCGGCGCCATCACCCAGCAGATGAAGGCCACCGCGGCCGGGCAGTTCCGCGTGGCGTGCGAACTCACCAGCGCCAAAGGCCACGTCCGCACCGGGGCGACCTTCGTGGTGGTCACCGGCGAGGGCAAGGGCAAGGGCAACTTCCGCTTCAACGACCTCGAGCTGGCCATCGATAAGAGCGAGTACGACCCGGGCGATAAGGTTCGGCTCTTAGTCAGCACGAACCAGCCCAACAGCACCGTGTACCTGTTCACCCGACCGGCCAGCGGGGTGTACCGCCTGCCGGAGATCATTCGCATGGACGGTAAGTCGGTGACGCGGGTGCTGAACGTCGAGCAGCGCGACATGCCAAACTTCTTCGTCGAGGCCGTCACCGTCGCCAACGGCAAGGTGCATGCCCAGATGCGGAAGATCGTGGTGCCGCCGGTGAAGCGCGTGGCCACCGTGGCCGTCGAGCCGTCGGCCAAGCGCTACGAGCCGGGCAAGCCCGCCAAGGTGCGAATCCGCCTGACCGACATGAACGGCAAACCGTTCGTCGGCGAGACGGTCGTGAGCATCTACGACAAGTCGATCGAGTACATCGCCGGCGGCCACCCGGCCGGCGACATCCGGGCGTACTTCTGGAGGTGGCAGCGGCGCCACCACATCAACCAGAGCCACAACCTCTCCCGGCGGTTCGGGCAGTTGTTCAAGGCCGACGAGGTCCGCATGGGCAACCTCGGCGTCTTCGGCAACATCGTGACGATGTTCGACGACGGTGGCGCCGGCCTCCGCGTGGTGAATTGGAGCCGCAACCAGGGGACCTGGTCCAGCAGACCCCCTGGCGTCTTGTCGCGTGATTTTTTCAGCCCCTCCGGAATGCCCGCGTCCGCGAACAGTATGGCGG
>SDBU01004483.1_pt1 | contig 17105 bp, 13 predicted proteins | sample 2277071 | NCBI WGS metagenome assembly SDBU01 (sample SAMN10397929, study PRJNA504765) | marine sediment metagenome | isolation source: marine sediment core GS08_GC12, 126 cmbsf | place: Arctic Ocean: Gakkel Ridge, Loki's castle | collected 2008 | reverse complement strand
GTAGTGATGCGTTGGTGGTAGGATCGCCTTTCGCGTTCACGCTGGTGAACCCAATGCGTGCTGGATCGGATACCTTACTCATCGCCACGTGCTGTAGCGACGTCCGTTTGTCCCTCGGCATGTGCTTCATCGCACGCTCCACCGCGTCTAACGGCATCACAATCCCAGCTGCACTCGGCTGTATTTGCTCCGCCGCCTTCTGGGGAAAGTGCACCTGTTGCGTAACCGGGCCGACAGCAACCATCACACGTCCATTCCCGGAGACAGCGACCGGCACTTTCAGTGACCGCGGCTGTGACGAGATCGTCCAACTTGCGGAGAGGTTTGACGTCGTCGCTCTGGGCCCGGGATTCGGCCGCAATCCATCGACAACGAAACTGGTTCATCGACTAGTGAGCGACCTCGGCAAGCCGATGGTCATCGACGCGGACGGCCTGAACGCGCTGGCCGAGAAGCCTGCCGTATTGAACGGGTCCGCTGCTCCGCGCATTCTCACTCCGCATCCCGGCGAAATGGCCCGTCTCACGGGTTCGAAATCAGCCGGCGAGATACAGAAGGCCCGTCGCGAGGCAGCGGAAGGCTTCGCCGCTGAACATAATGCAGTCGTCGTCTTGAAAGGTCACGAAAGCATCGTTACTGACGGACAACGAACCTTCATCAATCCGACCGGAAATCCGGGCATGGCCTCGGGCGGCACCGGCGACGTGCTCACCGGCGCCATATCCGCCATGCTGGCCCAGGGATTGGCTCCCTTCGAGGCGGCCCAGTTGGGAACCTATGTACACGGCCTGGCCGGCGACTTGGCCGCGTCGGACCTTGGCGAGATATCGCTTATCGCCACAGACGTTCTCGATTATTTGCCCGAGGCGTTCCAGGAATACATGAAATCAGGCCAACGCAGCGCCGACGCACGAATGGCATGACATACGCTTTCTCTCGAAGCCGTCGCCATAATGTCGCTGGTTTTCTCTTCGTTCGTCTGTGCCTCGACGGTTCATAAAGAAGGAGAAGCATGAACATGAAAGCAGCCCTTTGGGAGAAGCCGGACGTTATGGCGGTCCGGGATGTTCCCGAGCCGAAGTGCGATCCGGACGGTCTTCTCATACGCGTAGCGGCCTGTGCCGTCTGCGGTACCGACGTCAAAATCCTGCATCACGGCCATCGCCTGATCGTCCCGCCGCGGGTTACCGGCCACGAGGTCGCGGGCGAGGTCGTGGAGGTCGGGAAAAACGTAAAGGGGTTTAAGACGGGCGACCGCATCGCCGTGGCGCCCGCGGTCCCCTGCGGTGAATGCATAACGTGCAGAAAAGGCTATCTGGAGATGTGCGATAACCTGACGGCGGTGGGTTATCACTACGACGGCGGTTTCGCGGAGTACATGGCGGTTCCGCCCCAGGTCGTCCGGATAGGCTGCGTGAATCGCGTGCCGGACGGAGTATCCTACGAGGAAGCCGCCCTGGCCGAACCCCTGGCCTGTTGCATCAACGCGCAGGAACTGGCCTTCGTTCGCTTGGGCCGGTCCGTGGCCATTGTCGGGGCTGGGCCCATCGGATGTCTCAACACCCAACTCGCCCGCGCCAACGGCGCCACTCAGGTGATCCTGACGGACATCTCCTCGGAGCGGCTCGAAATGAGCGCCTTCGTCAAGCCGGATCTAATGATAGACGCCTCAAAGGAAGACGCCACGAAGACCATCATGGACGCCACGAGCGGTCAGGGGGCCGACGTGGTCATCGTGGCCTGCTCATCAGGTAAGGCGCAGGAGCAGTCGCTGGAGATGGTGGCCAAGTGCGGGGTGGTCAACTTCTTCGGCGGACTGCCCAAGGACGCGCCCTTCATCCGGTTCAACAGCAACCTCGTTCACTACCGCCAATTCTACGTGGTGGGCAACCACGGCTCAGCGCCCCGCCACAACCGCCTGGCCCTGGGCCTCATCGCGGCAGGCAAGATTGACGTGAAAAACCTCATCACACATCGGATGCCGGTCGAGAGAACAGTGGAGGCGATCGAGATTACTGAGGCGGCCAAAGGGCTCAAGGTTATCGTCAGCCCCGCGTCGTAGAGTACTTTACGGAAGGGGCGGGAAACCGGCGCACGCCCGGACGAGGCCGTCTTGCCGTTTCCCGACCCAGCGTCCCGACAGTCGTCGATTCAAGCACTCCGCGATCTTCGCGCAGTTCGCGAAATCCGTGTTTACAGGCTCAGCTTGCCCAGGTCGCCCGGCGCGATATCGCCCGGTGTGACGATGCGGCTCTGCGCCCTGCGCCGGGCCTCATCGAACTGGTTCTGGAGTTCCTTTTGCGTCTTCTCGACTTCTTCCTCGGCGCGGGCATCGAACTTCGAAAAGGCCTCCGATACAGTCCCCGCCTCAATCTCGAAGGATACCGGTATCGTGGACATCCCCATGCCCGTCTGTATAGCCAAGCTCACGCGGCCCACAAACCTCTTCGTCTCGCCATCGAGCGACGTCAGTTGCTCGATCTGTCTCACGGGGAACTTCCTGCTCTCAGGGGATTCCTCGATAAAGTCATCACGCTTGTAGATCATTACCTTCTTCCCTTCTGCGATTTGGTTTCCGATTTCACAAACAGCGACCGTCTTCATTCACAGGTTACCATTCCAACCGCTCGGTTGCAAAATTGTGTGGTTGATGCGCTGCAAATCAAGTTGTCTGCGTGGTTGGCAGAACCATAAGTGCATCCGCGGAAACTCGGACCTTGCGCTGCAATCAGGTTGGGGATAGAATCCGACTCAATTCATCTCGGACTTCCCTAAGCTGCCTGTGGAGGACACTGAAAGACATGTTGGACCTTGCCTTCATCCGAGAGAATCCCGAGCTTGTGCGAAAGGCGATCCGCGACAAAGGGGAGCGCGCCGACGTGGATGTCATTCTCACCATTGACTCAGAGCGGCGCAGGGCCTTGGTGGAGTACGAGAGCCTTCGGGCCGAGCACAGGCGTGTGTCCAAAGAGATCGCGGAGCGAAAGAAGCAAAAGGAATCGGCCGACGAACTTCTGGACGAAGTGCGGGGCGTTGCGGATAAGGTCAAGTCGCTCGAAGCCGCTGTGCGCAAGATCGAGGAGAAACTTCGCCTGGAGCTTATTTGCGTGCCGAACATCCCCACGCCGGACTCACCCGTTGGGCGAACCGCCGACGACAATGAAGTGGTCCGCTCCTGGGGCAAGCCTCGAAAGCACGATTTCGAGGCCAGGCCGCACTGGGACATCGGCGCCGACTTGGGCATTATGGATTTCGAACGCGCGGCAAAGCTCTCCGGCTCCCACTTTGTCCTGTTCAAGGGCGACGGGGCGCGGCTCGAGCGTGCCCTCATAAACTTAATGATCGAGCTTCACCACAAGGAACACGGCTACGTCGAGATCTGGCCTCCGTTGATCGTGAACCGTGATTCCATGTTCAGCACCGGGCAGCTCCCCAAGCTGGAGGAGGACATGTACCGGTGCGAAGTGGACGACCTGTTCCTGATCCCCACGGCCGAGGTGCCTGTCACGAACATTCATCGCGACGAGGTGCTCGATCGCCGCGACCTGCCCATTAAGTACGTCAGCTATACGCCCTGCTTTCGCCGCGAGGCCGGCTCGTACGGCCGTGATACGCGTGCGCTCATGCGCGTACATCAGTTCGACAAGGTCGAATTGGTCAAGTTCGTCCGCCCTGAAACATCATCCGACGAACTCGAATCGTTGGTGGCGGACGCAGAGGCTGTGCTGCAGCGACTGGGCCTGGTTTATCGCGTGGCCAAGCTGTGCACTGGGGAGATGAGCTTCGCCGCGGCCAAGTGCTACGACATCGAGGCCTGGGCGCCCGGCATAGAGCGCTGGATGGAGGTATCGAGCTGCAGTAGCTACGAGTCCTTCCAGGCGCGACGCGCAAACATCCGATTCCGCAATGAGGCCGGCAAACTCCAGCACGTCCACACGCTGAACGGCTCGGGCGTGGCCCTGGCCAGGACCGTGCTCTGCCTTCTGGAGACCTATCAGCGCGAAGACGGAAGCGTCGAAATCCCCCAGGCGCTCAGGCCGTACATGGACGGACAGGAGCGCATCCAATGACCCGTCCCTCGACCGCCCTGTACTATGACGACGCGTTCCTACGCCACGAGACCGGCCAACATCCGGAGTGTCCGGATCGGTTGAACTGGATCGTGGCCCGCCTGAAAGACGGCGGTCTTTGGGGCCGATGCGAACATCCCCCCTGCCCCGACGCGTCCCTCGACGACCTCTGCCTCGTCCACAAGCCGGATTATGTTCAGCACGTAGAACGAATGGCCGAGTCCGGCGGCGGCATGCTCGACCAGGAGACCATCGTTTCAAAGGGCTCTTATAGTGCAGCGGTTAAGGCTGCAGGGACCGGCTTGGCCGCCGTGGATGCAGTGCTGCGCGGCGAGGCGCGCAACGCCTTTTGCCTGGTGCGACCACCAGGACACCACGCCTTTCCTGCCCAAGGGATGGGCTTCTGTGTCTTCAACAATATCGCCATCGCGGCCAGGCACCTTCAGCAAAGAAGGGACACCCGGCGAATCGCCATCTTCGACTGGGACGGCCACCACGGGAACGGCACACAGGCTATTTTCTACGACGACGCGTCGGTCTTATTCTGCTCCATCCACGCCTATCCGCACTGGCCGTTCAGCGGCGTGGCGGCGGAGCAAGGCGAAGGCCCCGGCGCCGGGGTGACGTTGAATCGTCCCTTGCCGCGAAGCACCTCGGCCGCGCAGTACCTCGCGGCGGCACGTGAGATCATTACGGGACCCATGGCCGAGTTCGGACCGGAGTTTGTATTGATCTCCGCTGGATTCGACGCGTACCGCCAAGACCCACTGGCCGGTATGGGCCTTGAGTCCGACAGCTATCGTGCACTGACGGATTTGCTTGTAGAACTGGCCGACAGATGCTGCGAGGGTCGAATCGTGTCCTTCCTGGAAGGGGGTTACCACCCCGAAGGCCTGGCCCTTTGCGCTGCCGCACACGTCGAGGGGCTGGTGGAATATGAATGATGATTGATGAATGCCGAATATGCTGATGCGTGTTCACAATCTGTGAAGACGGGGCGCCGAACATCCATGATCGAACACCGATAACCGAACACCAGACACATAAGACCGCCTAAACCTGAACAAGGATTGCGAGAACTCTCGATGCGGAACCCATCGCCTCGTCACGTTATCGGCTTGACCGGACTTCCTTGCAGCGGCAAGGGCGAGGCGGCCAGGTTTCTGCTCGGCTTCGCGCGAAGCCGGGGCCGGCGCGCCGAGCAGCTCTCCTTCAGCGACCAGATCAAGGAGGAGGCGCGACGTCGGGGCATAGCGGACGGGCAATTCACGCGGGAATTATTATCAGATCTCGGCATAGAAATGCGGAAACAAGAAGGACCGGCTGTCTTGGCGGCGCGCATCACGCGAAAGATAGAATCCTGGCCGGATCCGCGGCCCCAGTTCTTTGTGGTTGAAGCGCTTCGTCATCTCGCCGAGAACGACGCCTTGCGAGCGGCATTCGGAAAGAGGTTTGTTCTCGTGGCCGTCGAGTCGGATAGAGATCTGATTACGCGTCGTCTTCTTGTTCGCAGACGTTCCGACGAATCGCCCCGTGCCCTTCAATCAGAAGAGAGCGCGGCTCGCCTAATGGAACGCGAAATGAAAGGGAGCTCGGATCTGGGGCCCAACGTGGGGCAATGCATTGCCGCCGCGGACGCACGCCTACAAAACAATGGAACGCTGGAAGAACTAAGGGAAGCCGTGGAACGGCTGTTTGAGTCGCTCACCGCGGAGTAGGTGTCGCCTTGGCGCGGCGGATGAATTCGGCCATAAGGCCTCTGTCCTTCTTTCCAGGTTCGGACTCCACGCCCGAAGCCACATCAACCGCATACGGCATGGCCTGAATGATAGCGTCCTCCACGTTGTCCGGCGTAAGGCCGCCGGCCAGAATGATGGGACCGAACTGCGCGGCCTCGAGCGCCAGGCTCCAGTTGAAGGACCGGCCCGTCCCCCCGCGCCGTACCGGAGAATAGGCATCCAGCAGAAACGCCTCCACGCGAAATCGCTGACAGAGTGCGATGTCCCGTTCGTCTCTCACGCCCACCGCCTTTATCCGCCGCACGCCCCGTACTGCGTCGACTTCGCGAGGCGTCTCGTCGCCGTGGAATTGCACCGCGTCCAGCCCGCACAGACGCCGTATTTCCATTATGGTCTCGGTGGCTTCATCAACAAAGACCCCCACCGTTGTTACGAACGGTGGAAGAGAGGCAATAATTGCCTTGGCCCGCGCAGGCTGAATGAAGCGGGGACTTCTCTTATAGAAATTGAAGCCCAGCGCGTCGGCGCCGAGTCGAGCCGCCGTGCGGGCATCGCGCACGTTGACAATTCCGCAAATCTTAACCCGGACCATTGCGTTCGTCCTTCTCCATGCTCCCGATCGAGAGGAACCCAGCAAAGCACGAGTGGGCGGTCTTGTCAAGTCCCTGTCTCGGCTGGCAACAATTGTCGATGCCGCAGCTAATGACGAAATTCCACTTCATGGGGCTTGTTTCTCACAGCGGGAATAACTATAATTCACGTGAATTGCACTTTGCTTCTGTGGGTCCTTCTGGTATTTTATATCTTGCATTCAAGTATCGGCAAACGCACGGTTCGTCATGACTGTGCGCAAAGGGCCGGATAGAAGCGGTTATGCAGCTTCGGTGACAACGTTTCTCGATGTCGGACGAAAGGGAGGCAGTGGATGGCCAAGAAGCGAAGGCGGAGGCGGCGTCGCAACGTGCTTGCCAAGGTATCCTTGCAGGAGCTTCAAGCGGAGATGCTCCGGCGCAAGAGGGAGCAAATCAAGGAACTCCGGCAGCAGCGCACAGGGCTTCGTCAGGCGGTCGCCGCAACAGACAAACAGATTGTCGCGCTGTCCAAAGAGACCGGCACGGCCCCGAAAGGTGCGCCCAAGGTAAAAAAGGCTCGCAGGGCGCGAAGAATGACCCGAACGGCCATGAGAGGACTCCAGGGCAAGATTTCCAGCGCCCTGGCAGAGAACAAGGAAGGCATGGCCATCGGCGAACTTTGCAAGGCGGTAAGGGCGACCGCGCCTCGCGTGAGGCTGGCCCTTGCTCACCTGATTAACGACAAGAAGGTGGGCAAGAAAGGGAACCGGCGGTCCACGAGGTACTTTGCCCTCAAGAAGTGATTGGTCCGCGACAAGCTGAGCGCGCCCTTCAGGTGTCGCCGCAGGCGTAGAGTTAGCCTGCTTCCGAGAACCTCTGGTTGCAGCCGTGCAGGCAGGCCGCGAGCCGATCGCTCTCGCGGCCTGCCCCGTGCGGGGTTGTCTCAATTCCCTGAAGGTGCCGAGTACGGTTTGGGCATACCATCTCAGAAATTCCGCCGGGGCTTCTGAAATGCTGGACGCGGCGGGAGGTCTGGAGTGTGTCCATCTGCTCCGGCGCCATGGCGCGCGGGAGCGGAGAGTCCGGCTGAAGAGGGCACAGCCGCCAAAAGCGACGAAGAGGTATCTTCTCGCGCCGCTATGGGGGAGCCCCCTGTGGAAGCGCACATTCTGCAAAGGCTGGAGCCATGCGCGGCCCGGGTTTCTTGACATGTATTCGGGGGCAGTATATCTTAATCCCTTGAAGGCTCGTTGGCGTCCGAGTGGCGGGCTGTTGCGGACGGCGAGTCCAGCCGGTGTGGCGTATTGAGAATTGCCGCGGCGACCCGGCGGCGGGTGCGCGGCGATTTCTCGACTGACTATGTAACATACGCTCCGCATGCCCGCCCGGCCTCATCAGCGAGGGGCGTCCCAGGAGTGTAGGCTTACTGCGAAAAGGAGGTCCGTGGCTCGATGGGCAAAATCATCGGGATAGACCTTGGAACGACCAACTCGGTTGTAGCTATCATGGAGGGAAACAAGCCGTTGGTCCTGACCAATGCGGAAGGGAGCCGGCTCACGCCCTCCGTGGTCGCCTTCACGGGCGAGGAGCATCTCGTTGGCCAGGCCGCCAAGCGACAAGCCATTACGAATCCGAGAAACACGGTCTTCTCTATAAAGCGCTTCATGGGCCGTCGTCACAACGAAGTCTCCGCAGAAGAGAAGATCGTCCCCTTCCAGATAGTGGGCGGTCCGGAAGAGCTTGTGAAGGTGCACGTGGACAAAGAGAATAAGGACTATACGCCGCCGGAGATCTCCGCGATGGTCCTTCAGAAGCTCAAACAGACCGCCGAGGATTATCTCGGCGAGAAGGTCACTGATGCGGTCATCACGACGCCCGCCTACTTCAACGACAGCCAGCGTCAGGCCACCAAGGACGCCGGCGAGATCGCAGGGCTGAAGGTCCATCGCATCCTCAACGAGCCGACGGCCGCCGCGCTTGCCTACGGGCTGAACAAGAAGAAGGATGAGACGATCGCCGTCTTCGACTTGGGCGGGGGCACGTTCGATATTTCCATTCTCGAAACCGGAGACGGCGTGTTCGAGGTGAAGGCCGTCAACGGCGACACGCATCTCGGCGGCGACGATTATGACCAGGTGCTCATAGACCACGTGGCCGACGAATTCAGGAAGCAGCAGGGCATTGACGTCCGCCAGGACCAGATGGCGCTTCAACGCCTCAAGGAGGCGTGCGAGAAAGCGAAGTGCGAACTCTCTTCGCAAGTGCAGACGGATATCAATCTGCCCTTCATCACGGCCGACCAGACTGGCCCGAGGCACCTGCAGATGACCATCACGCGCGCCAAGTTTGAACAGCTCACGCAGCATCTTACCGAGCGCGTCCGAAAGCCCTGCCAACAGGCCCTGGCCGACGCGGGCTTGAAACCAGCCGATATCAATGAGGCCATCCTGGTCGGCGGCTCGACCCGCACACTTGCCGTACAGAACATTGTCAAGGAGATATTCGGAAAAGAGCCGAACAGGACGGTCAACCCGGACGAGGCCGTGGCCATAGGCGCCGCGCTCCAAGCCGGCATCCTCTCCGGCGAGGGGCCGGGCGACGTGGTTCTCCTGGATGTCACGCCTCTATCCTTGGGCATCGCGACCCTGGGCGACGTGATGACCAAGCTCATTGGCCGCAACACCACGATTCCCACGAGCAAGAAGGAGATCTTCTCCACCGCCGCCGACAACCAGACCGCCGTGGATATCCACGTGCTCCAGGGCGAGCGGCCCATGGCCGTCGATAACCGTACACTGGGAAGGTTCCAGCTCGTCGGCATGCCGCCCGCGCCGAGGGGCATGCCCCAGATCGAAGTGACCTTCGACATTGACGCCAACGGCATCCTGAACGTGTCCGCCAAGGACCTCGGCACCGGCAAGGAGCAGGCCATCCAGATCCAGTCCAGCAGCGGCCTGAGCAAGGAAGATATCGAACGGATGCGCAAGGAAGCGGAGTCACACGCCGAGGAAGACGTCAAGCGACGCGAACTCATCGAGGAGCGCAACAAGGCGGACAATCTTGTCTACAGCACCGAGAAGACCCTCAAGGAGCATGGCTCCAAGCTTCCCGAGGCCGAGCGCAAGAAGATCGAAGAGGCCATGGCCGCCCTCAATAAGGCGAAGGACGGCGACGACGTCAACGAGATTCGTCGCCTCTCCGAGCAGCTCATGAACGCGAGCCACGCCATCGCGCAGATGCTCTATCAGCAGGCGCAGCAACAGCAGCAAGCCTCAGGTGCAGGCGCCGGCGCAGCCGGAGCGGGCTCCGGACAGGCGCCCGGTGGAGAGCAGAAGAAAGAAGGCGACGTCGTCGACGCCGACTTCGAGGTCGTAGACGAGGATAAGGATAAGGAAGACAAATAGGCTCGGGCCAACTGTGGGTTCCAGGCCCCGGCGACGTCCAAGTCGCTGGGGCCGCTCTTGTTTGTACCCTCAACATTAATGGACCCTCATTGCTGATCAAGACAATTCGTGCAGCGGAGTGCAATATCCTGCCGGCTTCCGGGCTGCACAAAGAACAAACGGGTCAGGAAGAAGGAGAGGAGCTGAAATCGCGCGTCACCTTCGCCGGTTCTACATGGAACATCTTCCGGACCAGGGCGGGAGAACCACCCTTCGAGACGACGAAGCCCACCATATGGTGAACGTTGTGCGCGTGCGGAGCGGCGAGGAGGTCGTCTTGTTTGACGGCAGTGGCCGGGAGGCGCGGGCCAAACTGGTGGGCGCTGACCGCCGGGAGGTGGAACTCGATATACTGGATGTCCGGCACGTAGACCGGGAGCCTGCCAGGAAGCTCATTCTCGCTTGTGCGCTGCCGCGCGCTTCGCGCATGGATTTCCTCGTGGAGAAGTGCTGCGAACTGGGCGTGGAGCGGCTAGTGCCGATGGTGACCAGTCGCAGCGTAGTGGACCCCATCGAGCGGCAACAGAGCCGGATTCGGCGCTGGGCTCGCATCTCTGTGGAGGCGGCCAAGCAGTCGGGCGGGACTCGCCTCACTCATATCACGCCGGCCGTCCATTTCGAGTCGGCCCTGGCGATTCAGGAACACGGCGCGGCAAGGATCATAGCCTCCCCCGAGCCGGACGGCGAGAGCCTGGCAACGTTCAGCTCGAAGCTGGAGGCAGGGCACAAGGTCCTTGCGTACGTCGGGCCGGAGGGCGGGTTTGCGATTGGCGAACTGGACACGGCGCGCAAGGCGGGCTGCGAGGTGGTCTCGCTTGGGCCGAGAATCCTCCGGGTCGAGACCGCTGCGGTTGCCCTCGCCGCGTGCCTGTTGTTGGGCGAATCGTAGGGACCCACGGCCGTGCCTGCGAGCGGAAGCCCTGCGGCGCGTAAGCGTATGTCTCTGCCCCGCAAACGGGGCCCCGCGGAGCGCGTTATCGCCCGATCTTCCCCACGTGACGCAGTGCCACGGTCCGGGAGCGGCTCCTCGCCATATACATCCCCGCCCCGGCGCCCATTCCAATAACGAGGCCGCCTATGTGGGCCAGGTAGGAAACGTTCGAAAACCCCTTGACCTGAAATGCCGCGCCGAGGATCTGAAGGGCCACGAAGAGACCGAGCGCTACCGACGCGGGAATGCGAAGCCAGCGAAAATACAGGAAATAGCGAAACAGAATCCCGATCCGTACGCGCGGAAACGCGATCGCGTAATAGGCGATGATTCCGCTGATGCCGGCACTGGCCCCGACGCAGGGGATGTCGGAACGGGGATCGAACAGCCCATGCGCCAGTATGCCGACCACGTGGGCCAGACCGATCAGAAGGATATACTTCCTCCGGCCCAAGTGGTCCTCCACGTTGTCACCGAAGACCAGCAGAAAGTACAGGTTGGACAGGATATGGAAGAACCCGCCGTGCAGGAAGAAGGACGTGATGAAGGTCAGCCCGCCGTGGCGGTACCACTCGGCCGGGATGAACCCCCACTCTTGCACGGCCTGATTCGTGAGGTACGTGCCATCCTCAGTGAGGACTGGATGGCTCGCCATCCAGAAGGTGGGCAGGGTCGCCAGAATCGCCAGTGCTGCAATCGCCCACGTTAACCACGGCAGCCGCGAAAGCTTCGGCGCTCCGATCTCCACGGGCAGGCCCAGGATGCCCGGCAGCCACTGCCAGGTCTCGTCAGGTCCTCCGAAGTAGCCTTCGTCTCGCTGCTTCCTCAGCGATTCGACCTTGAGCAACGCGGCCTGTTCTCTGGCCCTATCCGGGAGGACGCGCGGCAGTGCCTCGGCACGCTTTCGGGGCAGGCTCTCGAACTCAGACGCGTCAAACCAGACCGAGGCACAGGACAGGCACACATCCAGACTCACGGGCCGGCCTTGGATCGCGCTCGCGGACGTGGTCTGGGCCATGCGGCGTTCACAGTGCGGACACGTGCGGACCTTGAGCGCACCCATCGCCCGTGAGCGCCGCCACAAGTCGCGGACAAACTCCGGCGCGGCGCCGGCCTTGCGCAACACCGCCAGACCCGCGGCGCGGCCGCCGCATCCGGCGCACACGTAGACTATGCCGCTCTCGGTCCTGCGCTTGTCAAGCCTTGTGCCGCAGTTCGGGCATCCGGCCATGGCCAACTCCCGCTTAAGCGTCGCTTCGCAGGATACTTCGCTGTCAGTTGAGGGTCAACCGGCCGCACGGCCGGCACTCGGCCGTTGCCAATGGACCATTGGCAATTGTTTCCTGGCTCTGCTTGACTGGGTATGGGCGAGCGAATAGCATGCATTCACGCGGCGCGCCACAAGCCCCGCATTTGTCTGCAAGGAAGCTGCCGGAATATCCATGGACCATCGACACTTTCCCTTCCGCCGGCCTGCAAATTCATCACGGCAGACGGAACGAAAACCTGATCCCGGTGTGTCCACCATCGAGCCTGGCGGCTCACGCGACTCGCAAGGCCCGGAACCGGCGGGTGGACGGCTCGGCCTGCTCGTCTCCATGGTCGCAGCGCTTCTTATCACTTTGTTTCTTGCGTTGCCGGGGCTCCAGTGGGGACTTCCCTCCAGGACAAGGAATAGGCTGAGCCTGGGCAGAGACCCGAGTAAGTGGCACGCGCCGGAGGGCATCTCCCAAGAGTTGGACGATCCGTGGGAGGCCTATCCAAACTATGTCCCCGGCGGCCGGCCGAGGACCGGCAGCCAGCCGCCAAGCGCCTTCAACGTCATTCGTTCGTACCACCCGGATGAGTACGCGATCCTGAAGAGCCTCAGCGGCATGCGGCCCAGGAAGCTAAAGCTGTTTCATGGCTTTTATGGATGGCCGGCCTTCCATTTCTACGTCGTGGGCGCGGCGCTGCAAGTATCCTCGCTGTTCGGATGGGTTCATCTGGTCCGCGATCTGGACTTCTACTTCCGCAACCCCGAGGAGATGGCGAGGCTGTACATGGTCGGTCGCATCGTAACGCTTCTCTTTGGTGCGGGTTGCATCGTCGTTCTCACTCGGGCCGCTGCGCGGCTCTTCGGATGGGAAGCCGGTGCCGCAGCAGGTATGCTCCTCGCCGTAACGCCGCTTTTCGCAATAAACGCTCATTACATGACCACTGATGTGCCCATGCTCTTCTGGATGACCCTCACGTTTCTGGCGTCGGTGCACATCTTCCGGGGCGGGGGCAGGCGATGGTACGTCCTCGGCGGCGTATTTCTGGGCATCGCGGCCGCAACTCGCTACCAGGGAGGTCTGGCCGCGTTTCTGCTCCTCTCGGCCCATCTCTTCGCACCCCGTGAGGACTCGTCGCGCCAACAGGATGCTCAACAGAAGTGGGACGGTCTGTTCTCCAGGTTTGGAGAGAACAACCTCTGGCTGGCTGCGCTCGTGTCCGTTCTGGTCTTCTTCGCGTTCAATCCTTATATCCTGGCTTCGCCGGATAAGTTTTGGGCGGAGTTTAGTGGCGAGCTGCAGAGTGCCCGCAGCCCCATATCGCCGATGGTCATGACCGGCCTTATCCTGGAATCTGCTCTTGGCGTGATGTTTGCAGCAGCAGTGGTCGGCGCCCTGGCCATGGCCCTGGTGCGCAAGGAGCGGGCGGTGAACTTCGTTCTGTTCGGTTTCGGCGTCCCGCTGCTTATCCTGTGTCTTGCAAGGCCGGCAATGGTGCGCTATCTGATGCCGGTGGCGCCGCTGCCCGTTCTTCTCGTGGCGTGGGCGTTTCTGCGGATTCACAGAAAGGGCGTGGAACGCCGCAAGCGGCGCACCATGCTTACCGCGCCGGTTCTGTTGGGCGTGGTGCTGCTGGCTACGGGTATCCAGTCATTTGGGTTCTGTCGGCTTTTCTCCGATCCGGAGGCGGATACGCGCACGAGAGCGGGCGAGTGGATCGCGAACAACATCCCGAAGGGCGCGACGATCGGAGTGGTCTCCGAGCCGTGGCAGTTCGAGCTGCCGGCGCTGAACCCGGACCGTTTCCGGCTGGTCGTGGTTGACCAGGACCCGCAGGCCCTCGCGGAGGTGCGGCCGGAGTTCTTTGTCTCCAGCGACCTGCAGTTCCCGCCGATCGCGATACGGGGCCCCTTGAGCGCTTCAGAAGAGGGGTTCTGGAACGAGGTCCACGAGGGCGCAGGACAGTATCTCGTGGCACGGCGTTTCGAAGCATGGCCCGCCGGCCGGCGGCTGTTTCTGGAGCACGGCCCCCACGATATGCGCTATCCCAACCCGGTCATCGTCATTTCAAGAAGAATCGGCGGCGCGCCCAAGACCGTCAAAGACGACCGGTCGTTGAATTGGGACACAGCCTTGCTTGTGGTGAATCCATAGCATGTGTGGAATCTGTGGAACGCTTGGCGTTGGCGAGCACGCTCGGTTCGGCGAAGCCGAGATCGACCGCATGCGCGACGTGCTCTGCCATCGCGGGCCGGACGACCGGGGCCGCTACCTGGCTGAGTTCCAGTTCGACGGCGCGCCCGCAAAAGTAGGCCTCGGCCATGCTCGGTTGAGCATCATTGATCTTGCCACGGGCCATCAGCCTCTCTCCAACGAGGACGGCGCCATATGGATCGTGTTCAACGGGGAGATATACAACTTTCTAGAGCTTCGACAGGGCCTCGTCAGCCGCGGGCACACGTTCCGCACGCGCAGCGACACGGAGGTAATCGTCCATCTGTACGAAGAGCGAGGGCCGGACTGCCTTCGTGAGCTCCGCGGCATGTTCGCCTTCGCCATATGGGACGGCCGGCAAAACACCCTGTTCCTTGCGCGCGACAGGATCGGTCAGAAGCCGCTTGTGTATCGGGCCGAGCCGAACAGATTCCTGTTCGCGTCAGAGATCAAGTCGCTCCTTCAGGCCCGGGGCGTGCCTCGGGAACTCTCCCTGGAAGCGCTCCATCACTATCTTACCTTCCAGTATGTGCCGCATCCGCTCACCATGTTCAAGGGTATCGCCAAGCTTCCGCCCGGCCACTACCTGCTCTGGAAGAACGGACGCACCGAGGTGCGCGAGTACTGGCGCCCGCCGTTCCGCACGGCTGAACGGCTGCCTGAGGCGGAGTATGTGGAAAGGCTGCGTGAACTCCTGACCGAAGCAGTGAGGCTGCGGTTGATCAGCGACGTTCCCTTGGGCGCATTCCTCAGCGGGGGCTTGGATTCGAGCATCATCGTGGCGCTCATGGCGCAGCTCTCGAACGCGCCGGTGCGGACGTTCTCCATCGGGTTCGAGGAGCGCCGTTACGACGAGCTCGAGTATGCCCGTATGGTGGCGCAGCACTTCCGCACGGAGCACAAGGAGTTCGTGGTCAGGCCAAAGGCGATGGAGGTGATTCCGAAGCTGGTCTGGCATTACGACGAGCCGTTCGCCGATTCGAGCGCGGTACCCACGTATTACGTGAGCCAGATCACGCGCCAGCACGTTAAGGTGGCGCTGACCGGTGATGCCGGCGACGAAGGATTCGCCGGCTATCCGAGGTATCGCGCAGTGAAGCTGGCGCAGTGGTTCGATCGTCTTCCCCGGTTTGTTCGAGGGGCGCTCGCGGGCCGATTCTGGGAGCGCCTGCCCGCTTCAGTGAAGCAGAAGACCCTTCGGCGTCGTTTGAGGAGGCTGTTTCTTGCCCTCAATCTTCCGCCGCGCGAACGATACGCGCGCTGGTGCGCCATTTTCGACGACGAGCGCAAGCGCGCCCTCTGCTCGCCCGAGCTCAACGCGGAGCTGGAGAACGTTCCGTCGTGGAAGATCTTCGACGAGGAATACGAAAAGGTCCCTGAGCTGGATTTCCTCGGCCAGACCACGTTCGTGGACTACATGCGCTACATGCCGGATGACCTCATGGTGAAAGTGGACATCGCGAGTATGGCCCACGGGCTGGAATGCCGCGCGCCGTTCCTCGACCACAAAGTCATCGAGTTCATCGGCACCATACCCACGGACCTCAAGATGCGCGGGTTCACCTCCAAGTATCTCCTGCGACGGGCCTTCGGCCACATGCTGCCGCCCGAGCTCCTGAAGAGGCCCAAGATGGGCTTCGGCGTGCCCATCTCAGACTGGTTCCGTGGCGAGCTGAAGGATTTCCTGCGCGAGATACTGCTCGACCATACTGCGCTCCACCGCGGGTATTTCAGGCCCGAGGCCGTGCGCACCCTCGTCGAAGAGCACGTCCAGTCTCGCTACGACCACGGCTACCGGCTGTGGGCGCTCCTCATGTTTGAGCTGTGGCATCGAAGGTTCCTGGACAATGAAGGATTATGAACGCAGAAGGCTGAATGGGAAATGATCCGAACTGATATAATACTCATGGAGAGGGTGATTGGCGTAAGTGACGTATCTGAACGCTTCGGAAAGCCCCATGAAACAAGCCTTCGGGGGGCACGCAGTTCGTCGGGCCGATGGACAAGAAAGACATCAGGCCCACGGTGGAGGAGGAAGGGGCCGTGTTCGTGCAGTCGTGTGACGGACGTGCTTTTGTGTGGCGGGAAGGGGACCGGTACGTCTCCGAAAGAAAAGGTAAAGCAGATTGAGCATCACGACGAAGAAGGGAGACCGCGGCTGGAGCGAACTCCTCTTCGGCCGCCGTGTGCGCAAGGACGATCCTCGTCTCTGCGCTTTCGGCACACTGGACGAACTCAACTCATTCCTTGGCCTGGCCAAGTGCCGGGTTCGGAGAAAGTGGGTGAAAGAACAGATCCACTCCTGTCAGCATGACATCTTCATCGTGGGCTCAGAACTGGCCGCCCTGCCGTTGGACCTGAAGCGTCTGGAGTTCCGCGTGGATGACCAGATGCTGCACAGAATAGATCAGGCAGTCCAGGAACTTGAGCGCAAGGTCAAGCTGGAGGAGTGCTGCTTTCTCATCCCGGGCGAGAGCGAGACATCGGCGCTGCTGGACGTGTGTCGCTGCGTGGCGCGCAGGGCCGAGCGGGAGATCGTGGCGATACGGCGACGGCTGGCCGTGCCCCGTTGCGTGCTTGTCTATTTGAACAGGCTGTCCGATCTCCTGTACCTCCTGGCCCGGAGCGAGGGAAAGGTCCGAACCCGGTTCATAGCTGGGCGCAGAAGCAGAAGGAGCGGACGAAGAGCGCGGTGAGCATGAGCGCGCGCTCCGTGGAGCCAAGGGTGGCCGTGGGGCGCTTGATTTCGCCTTTGTATCTCCGATATTATTGATTGGGCAGCATTTTTTTGGGTGGCATGGGCGATGAAGTGCACTGATGCCCGAGCACAACTTCATGAGTTGATTTGGGGGCGGCTGTCGCCCACTGAAAGCCGCGCAC
>SDBU01004482.1_pt1 | contig 17107 bp, 11 predicted proteins | sample 2277071 | NCBI WGS metagenome assembly SDBU01 (sample SAMN10397929, study PRJNA504765) | marine sediment metagenome | isolation source: marine sediment core GS08_GC12, 126 cmbsf | place: Arctic Ocean: Gakkel Ridge, Loki's castle | collected 2008 | reverse complement strand
ATTGTCGGCGATATAGCGCACTCGCGCGTTGCCCGCAGCGATATGTGGGCGATGACAAAACTCGGCGCCGAGGTGATATTTGTTGGCCCGCCGACACTTTTGCCGCCACAGGTTGACCGATTACCGGTCAAGGTAAGCTACAGCCTTGATGAGGTTGTCGAAAAGGTCGATGTGATAAATATGCTTCGGATTCAGTTTGAGCGGCTCGGCGGCAATCCTTTTCCATCGATACGTGAATACTCTCATTATTTCGGACTGACTGTCGAGCGTATGGAAAGGGCCAAGCCTGATATTTTGGTTATGCACCCGGGCCCGATTAACAGAGGGCTGGAGATGGAAAGTGAAGTGGCCGACGGCCGGAACAGTGTTATCTTAGAGCAGGTAACCAACGGCCTGGCTGTGAGAATGGCGGTGCTGTTCTTAGTCAACCAGGCAGCAGCGCAAAAGGATTGATAATTGATTTTTGATAACTTATTGTTGTATAGGAGTACCTAATGAAGTACATGGTTAAACTTGAGAAGACTGACGAAGGTTATGCCGTCTGGTGTCCCGGGTTGCCTGGATGCTGGTCCCAGGGTGCAACTGAAGAAGAGGCGCTCGAAAACATAAAGGACGCTATAGAGACATACCTTGCAACAGTCGAGGAACTGCTGAAAGATAAAACCACTCGTTCGGTTGAGGTGGCGGTGTAATTATGCCAAAACTTCCAGGTGTGTCCCAGCTATTAGAGATTCCTCACAGCAGAAGGGAATTGATTATTTCAATATGAGCTCTGAACTTTTGATAAAAAATGGTCGGGTGATAGACCCTGCAAACGGCGTCGATAAGAAGTGCGATGTGCTTATCGTCGATGGTAAGATTGCAGAGGTCGGAGAGAAGACAAAAGACGGAAGTCAGTCCACAGGATGCCTTACGGCAAAGACAGAAGACCGCCGAACGGTTATTGATGCGGCCGGCAAATTAGTCGTGCCGGGGTTGATTGACGTCCACGTTCACTTTCGTGAGCCGGGCGATGAAGAGGAAGAAACGATAGCGAGCGGCTCAGAGGCGGCGGTGGCAGCAGGCTTTACCTCGGTTGTCTGTATGCCGAATACCAATCCCGTTATAGAAAATGAAACCGATGTCGAATACATCCATAGAAAGGGCAGACAGAGACGGAAAACTCATGTTTACACGATGGGGGCCATCACGAAAGGCCTGCAGGGTGTTGAGCTTGCGGAGATGGGACTTATGGCTGAGGCCGGGGCTGTTGGTTTTACCGATGACGGCAGGGGGGTGCAGGACCCGGCGGTTATGTTGCGGGCGTTGAAATATGCTGCTATGTTCGATGTGGTTGTGGCTCAGCATTGTCAGGACGACGGTTTTGCCGGCAGTGGCGTGATGAACTCGGGTTACTATTCGACGATACTTGGGCTGCCGGGGATAGACCCGTTAGCGGAAGAGGCAATACTGTGGCGTGATATTCAGCTTATCAAAAAGATCCGCCCCGGGCGGATTCGCTACCACGCCCAGCACATATCGACGTCCGGGTCGGTCGAGCTGATAAGGGCTGCCAAGAAAGATTCTCTGCCGATTACCTGCGAGGTAACACCGCATCATTTGCTTTTGACCGAGGAATGCTGCGCCGAATATGACACCAACTATAAGGTAAATCCGCCTCTTCGGGGGGGCAAGGATGTTGAGGCCCTCAGGCAGGCGATTGCCGAAGGGCTTGTCGATGCACTGGTAACGGACCATGCTCCGCACCTGCAGAGTGAAAAGGAGCTGGAATTTTTAGCTGCACCTTTCGGTATAGCATCTCTGGAATGTGCTTTGGGTCTTTATGTCAAGAGTCTTATTGAGCCTGGTGTTCTGGATTGGCCCGGCTTGATTAGCTTGATGACCGAAAAGCCGGCCAGGATAATCGGTGTTGACAAGGGCACACTCGGAGTAGGCAGACAGGCTGACGTTACTATTATCGATCCGGATTCCGAGTATGAAATTGACGTAAACACATTCCGTTCCAAGAGCAGGAACTGTCCCTATCACGGCTGGAAAGTCAAAGGCAAGGTCGAAAAAACAATCGTCGGTGGAGAAATAAGATTCGAAGTCGAGAACCAATAGTGCGTAGTTGAGAGTTCATAGACCACGAACTACAAACTATGAATCATGTTTATTATTGACGGTAATAATCTGTTGCACTCAATCCAGAAAGCGGGCGAAAGCTCGGAGTCAATCAGTGATGTTCAGTTGTGCTGGATTGTCGGTAGATACTTAAAGCAAATTGGCCAAACTGGTGCAATTATTTTTGATGGTACAGGGCCGCGAGACAAAGGCGGATTTGATAATATAAGCAATCTGGAGGTTTCTTTTGCCGGCTTAGGTACGGACGCCGACACGGTAATAGAGAATAAAATAGGTGCAAATACAGCGCCGAGAAGATTAACGATTGTCAGCAGCGACCGAAGATTGCGAAAAGCGGCCCGGGCCAGAAAAGCAATATCAGTAAAGTCGGAGGTTTTCTGGAATAGTGTGCAGAAGCAGTTGAGTCGAAAAAAAACGACAAAAGAACCAGCCGCAAAACGTCGAGGACTAAGCGACGGCGAAACCAAGCAATGGCTTGAATTTTTTGGTCTTGAGCAGTAACGCTTTTTTGCCGATATGTGGAGATAAGTATTGTATTGTGAACTTTTTTGAGAGGATAAATGATTATGAACTGTCCTGCGTGCGAAAATATGTTACAGGAAATGACCGTAGGAGGTGTGGTGGTTGATGTATGCCGGGGTGGCTGTGGCGGCATCTGGTTTGACAATTATGAGCTGAAGAAATTTGATGAGCCGCATGAGTCTGCGGGCGAAGAACTATTAGAGATAGAGCAAGATGAGAGCATAATTGTCGACCATACAAAGAGATTGAAGTGTCCGAGTTGTGACGATGTTGTGATGATGCGGCACTTCTTCAGTGTTAAAAAGGATGTTGAGGTCGATGAATGTCCTGGCTGTGGCGGTTTTTGGCTGGATGCCGGTGAATTAGGCAAAATTCGCAGTCTTTTCAATACCGAAGAGGAAAGACATAAGGCGGCTGAAGAGTATTTCTCAGAAGTCTTTGGTGGTGAATTGGCCGCGATGAAAGCCGATGACCAGGCTAAACTTAACAAAGTGCTGAAGATTTCAAATATGTTCCGCTTTATTTGTCCGAGCTATTACATTCCGGGAAAGCAGGATTGGGGAGCCTTTTAGTTTTCTGTAGTCAAACTGACCGGTTTGTTCTGTCCTTGCGGCGAAAGCAGGAATCCAGATTATCGATGTGATTGGATTTCATATTAAGTGCGGAAAGCAGATATCCGCCGCGGCCGGGATTCCGACAGGTGTAACAATCCCTCAGAGTACCCTTGAGGGCAGAGTACAGTAGTATCAAAATAAAGCAAAATTCCTCGATAAGCTGGAGCTTTCTGTCCCAGAATCGAGGGATTTTGTTACGTTAGGTTTATTATCTTCTTAACAATTTATATTGAATCACTCCACTCTCCGGCAAAATCATACTCTTCGTTGTCTATTATCACTTTATTTATAGTGAATGTGGCGTTTCGTGATCTTGCTATCCAATCTGTCACGAAGCTGACTCTGCCATTTCCATCTGTTCGGCCGGAAACATTGCCGCTATAACTTCCACTCCAGGTTCCCTGTATGGTCGCTCCGCTGATAGGTTGTCCGGAAGTTTTATTCTGCGTAACCGTAAGGGTTGCCGTTGCTGTATCCCAAGTTCGGAAAGCTCGCTTCCTCGACATGTCAATGTTGATGTGTATTGGTGGAGTGCTCAAATGTATGTAATTTTCCTTGGTTTCAGTATCTGTACCGCCCATGCCTGTTAAAGTTAAGCTGACTGTGAAATTACCGACGTTCCTGTACATGTACGTGTGAGCTGGATTCTGTTCGGTTGACGTTGTTCCATCACCAAAGTTCCACAAGCGGCCCTCGATATATCCAGAGGAGCTGTCGGTGAATTGCACAGTTAGAGGTCCGTCTCCGGTTCTCGGTTTTCCTATAAAGTTAGCCACAGGAATCGAAGGCATCATCAGGGTGATGTAGTTCTCCTTGGTAATGGTATCCCAACCGCCTGGACCTATTACCTTCAAGGTTACAGTGTATGTACCAGGGTTCTTATAGGTGTGAGCCGGATTCCTTTCTTCTGATGTTTCTGAGTCCCCGAAGTCCCACAACCAGGTTGTGATACCTCCGTTATCAGCGGATTCCATCGTTCCGACTATCAGGCCATTCCCGCGGGTCATATAATGCGCCAGACAGGAGGATTCGTCAATGAATTGCACGGTCATTGGTGCATCCGTGCGTATCGGTTCTTTTGAAAAGTCCGCTTCAGGAGTTGAAGGTGTAAAGCCTTGGATATAGGCGGTCTTGGTTTCGGTATCCGAACCGTCTGGGCCTGTTACTGTCAAGCTCACGCTGTAAGAATAAGGGTCGTAAAATGTGTGAACCGGATTCTTATCGATTGAAGTTGCTCCGTCGTCGAAATTCCATAACCAACTGGTGACATATCCGGTGGACCGGTCGTTGAATCGTACTGTCAGCGGCTCAGGACCGATTTTGGGTTCTGCCACAAAATTCGCTGCAAGAGGCATAGGTCCTGGTCCTGGTCCGGGTCCTGGTCCGGGTCCGGGTCCTGGTCCTGGTTTCTGTTGAAGAGCAGCAAAAGCATCTACTATCCCCCAGCCGTATTCTGTGTCCCAGCCTGTCGTCCCCTTATCCTCTGCAGAGAATTCTAAAGCCTCTCTGACTCCATCGGGTGTGCTGGCAATTCCATGGGCTATGATCAAGGCTGCAACTCCGGAGACATGGGCGGCAGCCATTGAAGTTCCCTCCATAAACCAGTAACCCCAGAATATTTCTCTGGTACCTTCTTTCTTATACGTCTCCTGCAAAATCCCATCACCATAGCCATCTTTATTTTGGTCAACATTAAGGTCACCGCCCGGAGCTACCAGATCCAGACTTAGTCCGTAGTTGGAGTAATAAGCTAAAGTTTCGTCGTAACGGGTGGCGCCAACAGCAATAACATAATTATCGTAGGCGGCAGGATAACTCATACTCCCTAAGCCATCATTACCTGCAGCGGCTATTACGGTTACGCCATAATTGTAAGCATAAGCTACTGCGTTCTCTAAAGTTTTAGAGGGCTCAGCTCCTCCCAGCCCCAGGTTAATTACGTGCGCGCCATTATTAGTTGCCCAAATAATACCTTCTGCTACATTAGCATAAGTTCCAGCCCCCAAGCTGTCCAATACCTTCACAGGCATCAAGATGGCATTAAAGGCTATTCCAGCTACTCCGAGGTCGTTATTAGTATTTTGAGCGACAATACCAGCTATATGAGTTCCGTGCCCGGGATCTGAATCATCAACAGGGTACGTATCTTGGTTAACAAAGTCATAACCGGGCACAAAGTACGTATCAGCTAAATCTGGAGCTTGCTGGTAGAACCTCTCGATTGTTCCGTCATATTCGTAACGAGAGGTATAGGCGATGCCGGTGTCAACAATTGCCACGATTACTCCTGAGCCGGTAGAGAGATTCCAGGCAGATTCCATTTGAATGCCGCCGTAGGTGTGATTAAATAGGTGCCACTGGAGGTAATATAGCTCCTCACTTGGGTACAGTAAAGCATAAGCAATGTAGTTTGCCTCAGCATACTCGACGTTGGCATTTGCCTGGTAAATATCGACCATTTCTTCAACTGTACTGCTGCTTGGAATGCTCAATCTTCTGAAGCCGGCAAGTGAGCTGGTATAGATAGTAGATGTGCCTTGAACTGCATTTAAAGCGGCTATCGCCTGCTCAGTGACGTTGGGGTTGAATTTGACGACGATCTCACCGGGAACGTACTTCTGGCCCACTCGCGACAGAGAATTTTCAAAAATTTGGCTTCCGGATGCATTGTCCTGAGTAAAGACTGAAACAAACAAAAGCAAGACTAGCGCACTTGAGCATAGCTTTTTCATAACTCGCTCCTCCCAAAAATGAATTTTTTCTTTACAATCTACAGAAATACCGCAATGTTCTCTTAAAAAAGATTATAGCCTAATTTCCCGAATAAAGCAAGGAAATTTTACAAAAATTTGTCATTTGAACAATTTCCGTTAGTGTTTGCCAATCCCCCGTTTTTGGGCAAATTGCAAAGCGGACCTTCTTTGTGTGATTCCAGTGAGATTCTGCTGGAATTTTATATTGCTTAATTCAGAGGAAAGGTGTATAAGGGCGTTTTTCAGGTGTGCCGAGTATTAGGCAAAAGACCGATATTATTTATTTTCCTTTGCCTCCCGATTTATCGGGACGGCAGGTTACCGGGCTTTGTGGGAAGCCTTTAGGGTGATTAGATAACCTTCTAAAAAAGGGGCGTTTTTGAGCTAAGTTGTTGTTTTTAATGCTTACCTTACACAAAAATGGAGAAACTATGAATCGTAAAATGGTTACAATTGACGGTAATACGTCGGCGGCATACGTGGCCCACGCTACGAACGAAGTTATTGCAATATACCCGATTACTCCAAGCTCATCTATGGGCGAAATGGCCGATGCGAAGACGGCCAAAGGTCAGCCCAATATCTGGGGAACGGTTCCTTCGGTTACGGAGATGCAGTCGGAAGCCGGTGCGGCCGGAGCCGTGCATGGAGCATTGGCGACCGGCGCTTTGACCACGACTTTCACCGCCTCGCAGGGGCTTTTGCTGATGATTCCCAGTATGTATAAAATCGCAGGTGAACTGCTTTCTACCGTTTTTCATATCTCAGCGCGTTCATTGGCCTGCCAGGCACTTTCAATATTCGGCGACCATTCTGATGTGATGACCTGTCGCGAGACCGGCTTTGCGATGCTCTGTTCGGGCAGCGTTCAAGAAGTTATGGATTTGGCGCTCATTGCTCAACAGGTAACGCTGGCTTCGCAGGTACCTTTCCTGCATTTTTTTGACGGCTTCAGGACCAGCCATGAGCTTCAAAAGGTTGAGGAATTGACGCTCGATGATATGCGGGCGATGATTGATGACGAGCTGGTTGCCCGGCATAAGGCCAGGGCTTTGTCACCGGACCGGCCGATGATTTCCGGCACAGCGCAGAATCCGGATGTGTACTTCCAGGGCAGAGAGACGGTGAACAAGTATTATTTAGCTGCGCCGAAAATCGTTCAGGATACAATGGATAAGTTCGCTAAGCTGGTTGGAAGGCAATATCATTTATTCGATTATGTCGGACCGGCGGATGCCGAGAAGATGATTATTATTATGGGTTCAGGCGCGGATACCGCTCACGAGACTGCTGAGTTTCTGGCCTCTAAAGGTGAGAAAGTGGGTGTGCTAAAGGTACGGCTCTATAGGCCGTTCAGCATCGAGCACTTTATTGCTGCTTTGCCGAAAACCGTTAAAAAAATAGCAGTATTGGACAGAACCAAAGAGCCTGGTTCTCTCGGCGAGCCGTTATACCTGGACATTCGCACTGCAATTGGCGAAGCTATGGATGCGGGGCAGAGTCCTTTCAAGAAATATCCGCTTATTGTCGGCGGACGATACGGACTGGGCTCAAAGGAGTTTACGCCGGCTATGGTAAAGGCCGTCTTTGATAATCTCGATGCTGCAAAGCCCAAAAGTGGTTTTACTGTAGGCATCATTGACGATGTAACCAATACCAGCCTGGAAGTTGATGAATCTTTTGATATTTCCAGCGAGGGATTTTATTCTGCGATGTTCTATGGGCTGGGCTCGGACGGCACGGTGGGTGCGAACAGAAATTCCATAAAGATTATCGGTGAGCTAACGGACAATTACGCCCAGGCTTACTTTGTATATGATTCGAAAAAAGCCGGTGCTGTAACCATATCACATCTGCGGTTTGGCAAGGAGCTTATTCGCAGGCCTTACCTTGTAAATAAGGCTGATTTTGTTGCGTGTCATAATCCAAGTTTTCTGGAAAAATATGATATGCTTTCCGCTGCGTGTGAAGGTGCCACGTTCCTGCTGACCAGCAGCTACGGCAAGGACGAAGTTTGGGACACTTTGCCGCAGGAGGTGCAGAAGCAGATAATCGAAAAGAAGCTGAAGTTCTATGTTATTGATGCGATTAGGCTTGCTGCCGAACTTGGCTTAGGTGCGCGAATCAACGTAATTATGCAAACGGCATTTTTCAAAATCAGTAATATTATCCCCCTTGATACGGCTATCGAAGCAATCAAAGATGCTATCCAAAAGACTTACGGCAAGAAGGGTCAGAAAGTTGTTGAAATGAACTATGCAGCCGTGGACGGCGCCCTTGATAAGATCTATGGAGTTGCCGTTCCGGCCAAGGTTACGAGTAAGAAAAAAATGCCGCCGGTGGTTCCGGCCGATGCTCCTGATTTTGTCAAAGAGGTCACGGCAGAGCTTATAGCACTTCGTGGTGATAAGGTGCCGGTGAGCAAGATGCCGGCTGACGGCAAGTTTCTGACCGGCACGACCAAATTTGAAAAACGCAATATCGCCGTCAATATTCCGCAGTGGGAGCCGGATGTTTGCATTCAGTGCGGCACGTGCTCTTTGGTTTGTCCGCACGCTACTATAAGAATTAAGGCATACGACGCGAAGTATCTCCAGGATGCCCCGTCGACATTCAAGAGTGCAGATGCCAAAGGTAAGGACTTTGCCGGTATGAAATTCACGGTTCAGACAGCACCGGAAGACTGCACCGGTTGTGGAGCCTGTATTATGACTTGTCCTGCACAGGAGAAGGATGCAAACAAACAGCCGACCGGCCGAAAGGCAATCAATCTGGTACCGCAGGAACCTGTTCGTGCAACCGAGCGTGAGAATTATAAATATTTCTTAGCGATTCCGAATACCGGCCGCGAACTCTTCAAGACTGCTTCTGTTAAAGGTAGTCAGTTGATTGAGCCGTTATTTGAATATTCCGGTGCTTGTGCCGGTTGTGGAGAAACCGCTTACGTTAAACTGTTGACACAATTATTTGGAGACAGGGCCTTTATTGGAAACGCAACCGGCTGCTCATCGATTTACGGCGGCAATCTGCCCACGACACCTTATACGAAAAGGTCGGACGGCAGAGGACCGATTTGGAGTAACAGCTTATTTGAAGATTGTGCTGAGTTTGCAATGGGTATGAGGCTTACTGTTGACAAATTTAAAGAACGTGCCCTTTCGCTGTTGGATAAGGTGGTGGATAAGGGTTGTGTCGATGTGAAGCTGGTTGAAGATATCCGGACGGTTACGTTGGCTGATGACTCCGAGCAGGAAGCTATTGAGCAGCAGCGAGCTCGGGTGGATGAGCTCAAAGCTCAGTGCAAAAAAAGTGACTGTCCCTTTTGCAGGCAGCTATTGAGTGTTGCCGATTATCTTGTGCGTAAATCCGTTTGGGGTCTTGGCGGTGATGGATGGGCTTATGACATTGGATATGGCGGACTGGATCACGTGCTGGCCAGCGGGACCAATGTTAATCTTCTTGTTTTGGATACAGAGGTATATTCGAATACCGGCGGACAAATGTCGAAATCTACACCGAGGGCGGCGGTGGCCAAATTTGCCGCAGGGGGAAAGTCTACGCCTAAGAAAGACCTGGGACTTCTGGCTATGACCTATGGAAATATTTACGTTGCCAAGGTAGCGATGGGTGCAAATACCAATCAGACGGTGAAAGCATTTGTCGAGGCTGAAGCCTACCCCGGACCTTCACTTATAATTGCTTATTCTCATTGTATTGCTCACGGCTACAACCTGGTCAATGGTTATGAACATCAAAAGCAGGCGGTCAACAGCGGTCATTGGCCATTGTATAGATTCGATCCGCGGCTTAAAGAGCAGGGCAAAAATCCGCTGCAGCTCGATTCGAAGGCTCCTACGGTTGACTTCGAAGAGTATGCTTACGGCGAAAATCGTTATCGAACGCTAAAGCAATCCAAACCGGAGGTGGCGGCGGCGTTGATGAAACTTGCCAGTAGTGACGCCGTCCAAAGGTATGCTTTGATGGAGCAGCTTGCAAATTTGGCGTGCGATGTGAAAAATGAGGCGTAAAATCTAAATCCAAAATAGGAAATAGGAGGCTAAGATGAGAACTCAGAACTCAGAACTCAGAAGTCAGAAATCGGAAATCAGAAATCAGAAGTCAGAAGTCAGAAGTCAGATTACCTGTCCTCTGTCCTCTGTCTTCCGCCCTCTGTCCTCTGTCCTTATGTTGGTTCTTGTGGCTTCTTTCATCTTCACAGGATGTCAGCGGAAACAGGAGGAAGATGTAGTAGAGGTGTTAGTTTCAGGTCCGGACGTTGAAGCGATTTTTGTTCGGGCTGATTATGCGGTTCGAGCGATTGAAGCAGCCGGCGGATGGAACGCCTGGGCGGGAATGAAAGAGCTGCAGCTTGGTTGTGTAGTTACTTTTTACCAGCCGGATGGCAGTTTTTACCTGACTGAACAGCATCACGTGGTTTATCCCTGGTCTAATTCTATCCAGATTTCAGCCCGGGAACCGCAGGGTACGTTTGCCTGGCAACTATCGAAAGGAAAGTTCGACGTATTGCAGGACAGCGGGCAAAGTCATGCCTTGCCGGTTGTAATAGGCAGCAGCCATTTTGCGGAAATGATATTGAGTATTATCACGATGCCGGCACGTTTTTTAGATGAGTCGGCTGGGTTTAGCAAAGAGGCCACGGCGCTCAAAATCCAGGGGCAATGGTATTACCCAATTACCAGACGAAGCAGGCTGGTTGTCGGGGCTGAACTCGAACCCGCTCGTCCTTTGTCTAAAGCGGTTTTCTATCAGGACAGGGACAGCTCATTAGTCGATATGATTTTGTTTGACTATATGAGTGGAGATGATTTTTTAGCGGTTCGCGGTTATGACTATACCGAAGTTGTCCCTATGGACTCCCAAGGAGAAAAAGAGGGCGTTCGTGTTCCTGCCAGGATAGAGATATTTAGAACTGATGCCCGGGGTGATTCGCAGAAGCGGCTTGTTAAAATAGATTATCACACTTTGAAACACTCAAAGTAGTATTCTGTCACTTGACAATCATCAATTGAGTATTGATAGGGCACTGACTTTCTCATCTTTACTTGGTTATCTTACTCTTCTATTGCATCGGCGTCTTTTGTTGTTGCTGCTGCATCATCATCTTTTGCTGCTGCTGCATCTTCATAAAGACCGCCATAATCTCCATCAAATGCTCTTTTGGCAGGGCAATATCCACGACCATTTTGCCATTGCCGGCCTTACCTGCAAATACGATATTGCTCTTGGTGGAAATATCCATTTGCGGGATTGGCACAGGTACCATAGCCGTCATCATCTTGAACAATCGCAGAAAATTATACGTCACCACGAAATCAGCTTTATCCGCTTCCGGCAGTAACGTCAAAGCTGTCTTCATTTCATCGCCAATTTGTTTTGGGCTGCCGGCTTTTACCTGGTCAATCAGCTCACGTATCGCCGAGTTTGCATTGCCGCCGATGGTACAAACCCACAGCCCATCAACCATACCCCATCGGTAATCAAACCCGCCGCCGTACATAACATTTATCATTTGTCCCTGCGGTGAGTTGGCATCCGTTGATTTCATTGTGAACTTCGCCGAATCTATTGAGACGTCTTTGTAACGGTCAACGCCCCGCTGCATCGTAAAGCTGGTTTCTATTCCCATGTCCTTATAAAAATCCATAATACCGCTGGTGTTAAACATCTGCATAGCTTCGTCGATGAGCCGGTTGAATTTTTCCTTATCCTTGACCGCTATAACATACTTAGCTACAAAGGGCGGCTTGGTCTTGATATCTATCGAAGCTGAACACGCTATCGGCCCACCAACACAGTCAATCACATCTGCTGCGAGGGTTTTCATCCTGGTAATGTCCTCGACCGTCATATTCTCACCGGCCATAACGGTAAGCAAATCGATACTCTTGATGTTGAATTCTTTCCAGAAAGGTGTGTTTATTTTGGATCCGAAATTCATAAACGCCCCATCTTCCAGATACCCTAAAAGCTTGTTCTTTTGGTTCGCTGAGGTATCTGCGACAAACATATTTGCCATATCCGTCCCGGGGACAGCGGAGATGGTTTTGGTGATATTCAAAACATTGGGTTTTGGATTGATTGTTATACTCAGGTATTGTGTTTCTTTCATCAACGTCTCAAGAAAGCTGGCATACATATTCATTATATTCTCTATGTTCATCATAGGTGGTGCTCCCGGGCGGTTAGGATCGATGCTTTTCATTGTCGTTTTGAGCTCTTCAATTTTGCCAGATACTAAGTTCCCGAAAGTCTTGGAGGCCTGTTGCACATTACCGTATGCCCAGATTGGTTCGGTCATAGCCAGTTTTGCCTCAGTGGCATCGAGGGTACTGGCAAGTCCCGCTGTCCCGGTGGCTGACATCACTTTTGCCATCGCAACCAGCTTGGCGTAGTCATTCGCCCAGCTTATGAGCGCATAGTTGCCAACCTGTGTAACCAGCAATATGGGTTTCCCGTTGCTTGTGATTTTAGAAATGCCTTTCTCATCCGGCTGGCCACAATTGGGATTATCGCTGATAAGCTGTCTATAATCTGTAACGGGAACAAGTCCGCCAATGAACACTTTTGAAATTGGATTAGTTTGTGTTTGTTCGCCGGGTGGAATTGCGCCAAAAATCACAAGATTACCGTTCATATTCACGCCGTTGATCTGTGGACTGCCTAAGACCTTGGCTAATTGCGTCCGAGCCAGTATCGAGAGCCCCATAGGCATAGGCGAGACGCCGGCTAAGAACTGGTCTATTTGACTTAAAGTATATTCAAAATGATTCACCCGTATGCAAAACAGACTCTCAGCCGGTATCATCTTCAGCAGCTGGTCACCTGCCGAACTTTGCGCCCGCAGTCCTGTGGCAAGGACAAGCAAAACCAATAACCTCACGGCAATTGCATTTCTTAAACGTTTTGAATTAAACATTTTTACACCTCCATAAATTAACGCCGGCAGATTCGTTTCTTGAAAATCTTAGACCATATCTTACAATAAATATAACGCTTATTCTACCAGAAAGTTACAACAAAAACTTAAGAAAGTTTTAAAACGCAAATCCGCAGATTATGACAATACCAGAAGCTTTGTCTTCGGCATCACGTTTTACTTTTTTGCTTTGTGATTCACAATTTTTATCGGTGTCTACAAAGATTTTCTATGGTAACGGCCTTTTGTCTATATTGGTATTGCAGGAATTATCGGTCCCGAATAAGGAGGCGGTTCTGAACAAACTTTACAAGAGTTAAAAAAAGTTAAGCGAACAAGGCATTAAACCGATAAATTTCATCGAGTTAAGGTGTGTTTTTTGCGGTTCAGGGGTTTAGGACAGAGAAAAGCTCGATATTTTTGGAAGTTTGCTGCTATGGAAGGAATACAAACCGGACGTGAAGGCGAAATCGTTTCTCGATCCTCGTTTCTCGATCCTCGTCGAGCATCGAGCATCTTGCATCGAGCATCGAGTTTTTTCGCTGCTTCCATTCTACTTTTTTTGTCTCTTTCATCCGGTTGTGGTAATAAATTTTTTGACCCAGCACAAGTAGGCAGATTCCGTCCTGTTCCTGCAGTCAATATAATTCTGGATTCGTTGGGGGTGGCTGAGGAGACGCCGATGGCCTGGGAGGATGCCGAAGAACCGCTGGCCATAGATACTGTAGCGATGGAGTCTGATTATGCCTTCAGGGCAGGTGATATTATCAGTGTAGCTATCTTCGAGCTACTTCAAGAGGGAGTTCAATTTGTAAATAATTATATTGTTACCGAAACCGGCAGGGTATCCATACCGGAGGTCGGCGTGGTAAAAGCTGCGGGATTGACAGAAACACAACTTGAAGAAGAGATAAAGCAAATTCTTTCTCCGGGCATATTGAAGAATCCGTTGGTTATCGTAGCTTTAGCCGGCTCCCAGCAGCGGGCGTTTTCGATATTAGGTGATGGTGTGAAGCTTCCGGGCAGATACTCTATTCCAAGGTATGATTTCAGGCTGACCGATGCGCTTGCGACAGCAGGTGGCTCAAGACAGTTTAATGTAAGCTATATTTATGTTTCACGTTTTGTTAGGGACAAAAGGAACAAAGGATATGAGCCCCTTGAACAGGGATTTGAGGAGCTTGAGCTGGAGGTTATTGAGCCTGAGACTGCCAGGACGTCGCGCAATATACAGTCCTCCTATGGGCGGGTCCCACCTCGTGCAGAATATCAATGGCCTGAAAGTAAAGTGGTTATATCTTCGTCTGAGATGGTAACGGATTGGGAAGCGGCTGGAATGCCGAAAGCTTTTGAATGGCCGAGCAATCGCACACCCAGCCGGATAAATATACAGGGTGTAAGGGAATCATCCACTATGTTGGCTGCTCCAGAGACAATGGATGAGCCGGTAAGTGTCAAAGACATATTGAATACTTTGGATGCGCGTTCTCGTCGTGAACAAAGGTGGTTAAATGGGCAAGTAGATGTCGAAAACGCACTGGAGACGTTCAGGGAGCTGGTTCGTTTCGAAGAGAGGGTAGATGAGCGAATAAATCATCGGTACGCAATGGCATCATCACCCGTACCGGCTGCGCCGAAACCAATGAGTGAGCCATTGGATAAAGAGGAACCTGGGCGTACTAAGTGGGTTTTCCAGAACGGCAAGTGGATTTCTGTTCCTGAACAAAGCGTTTCACCGAAGCCAACAGAAGAGAAAGAACAAACAGGGCATGTTGATGTTGAGTGGATTTACCGGAACGGCGAATGGGTTTCTATTCAAGTCGGTTCGCCAAAGCTACCCAAACCGATAGCTCCGGTAGCACCGGTCATCAAAATTGAACTTGGAAAGAAACCGATTGGTCGAATCAAAGAGCAGGCGCCGCCGGATTTGGAACGTGAGCCCGGTGCCGGGAGTCGGCTTATAAGGATTCCAGCCGACAAGCTGCTTGCCGGTGACACCCGATATAATATCGTGATAAAGCCCGGCGATACCATTCATGTGCCTGTTGATCTTGTTGGCGAATTCTGCATAATGGGTAATGTGAATCGTACCGGCTACATTCCTCTTACTGGGAGACCGATGACTTTGAAGATGGCTATAGCTGCTGCGGGCGGTCTGGGACCTTTGGCTTGGCCGAAACGTGTTGAGGTGGTAAGAAGGATAGGCAGAAGGAAAGAAGAAATAGTGATGGTGGATTTGGACAAGATATACAACGGTGAGCAACCGGACTTCTTTATTAAGCCGAATGATTTTATTAATGTCGGCACACACGCAACCTCCAGATGGCGTGCAGTTCTGCGAAACGCATTCAGGGCCAATTATGGGTTCGGCTTTGTTTATGACCGTAATTTTTCGTACAAAGATTACTGGGGAACAACGTACAATCCTATAGTCCCCTGGAAGTGGGGTAGTGTTTGGTAGCAAAATTGCTTAGTTGTGGTGGCCAATATTGGTTCTTCTGTTAATCAAATGCAAGGATCAGGTGTGGCGAAGACAAGCTGGCGTGAGCTTGGAGTCCATAGTTACATCAAGATGTTGATAGTAGGGGGTCTGTTCTGCTATCTTTTTCACAGCGAAATTGAGAGCATCGTTTCACGATGGGTCACTGACTTCGGCAGCTGGGGACATGGTTTTTTAATCCCACTTTTAAGTTTGTACTTCATTAATCAAAAAAGACAAGAGATTCTAAACCTTCAAACTAAGCCGAGTTACCTGGGTCTGTTTTTTCTGGTTTGCGCGATATTATTTTATTTTTTTAACATAGTTAGCCCCTCCGGATACGCATACTTTCGTCATATTTCCGTGATTGCAGCATTAGGGGCGGTTGTATTGCTATTGGGCGGTTGGCGTTTGGTCAGATATACTTGGCTGCCGGTTGTTTTTCTGGTATTTGCTGTACCATTACCAAATAGGTTTTATAGAGGAGCAACTATACCCATGCGAAGATGGGCGGCCGCGATAGCAAGCGCTTTGTTGAATTCGGTTGATGAGCTGGAAGCTACGGCTAAGGGTGTAATAATAGATGTGGTTTATAAAGGCCGGCAGTTGGAGCCACCCCTTGATGTGGCAGAAGCATGCGGTGGGATGAGGCTGCTGATGATTTTTTTGGCTTTGGGTGTTGCTATGGCCTATTTGCACTACCGACCGATATGGCAGCGAATTATCTTGTTGGCCAGCACAATACCGATAGCAATATTTTGCAATATCGTGCGGGTTACAGTTACAGGATTTATTTATATACTAATACATCCCAAATATGCTCAGGGTATTTATCATGATGGGCTTGGACTGGCAATGCTGCTATTGGCGTTTGGCTTATACGGTTTGTTGGCGTGGTTTATGTCGAGTTTGTTTACTGAAGAAACGGAGGAGGTTACTAAGGATATTGTGGTTCGTGGACACTCGTCTCGGCGAAGGCCGAAGCCGCAGCAGGGTGATACTTGATGTGAAAACACAGATTACACCGGTTAAAACAGATTATGAGATACAATATACGAGTTTATTTACAGCCGGCCTTTTTGATATGTGCAGCGGTGCTTGCAACGGCCGGGGCCGGCATGTCAATAGCCATAAAAAGTTTCGGAGTATATCTAAAGAAGGAACCGCTGCCGTTGAAAAAATCTTTGGACCTTTTGAATGAAGATGATTTAGCTTCTTACAAAGTAATATCCAAACGCAAAATCGAAAACGAGGAAATAGTCAAAGCGTTAGGGACCGAGGATTATATTCAATGGATTCTGGAAGATACCGATGCGGCGGCTAACGGTCCTGTTAAAAAATGTATGTTGTTTATTACTTATTACGAGCTTCCTGACAGGGTGCCGCATGTGCCGGAAGAATGTTATGCGGGCGGAGGCTTTCAGAGATTGGCATCCGATAGTGTAACGTTGGAAATAAATAATAATGCCGGGTTTGAGAGAAAAATCAGGGGAAAACATCTTGTCTTTGGCAGTACAAAGGCCAATCTCTGGCAGAGGGGTGAGAAATTCCCGGTTTTGTACTTATTTAAGGTCAATGAAGATTATGCGGCTTCCAGAGAAGAAGCTCGAATAGCTTTGAATAAGAACCTTTTCCGCAAATCTTCGTATTTTTGCAAGGTTGAGCTGGTTTTTAACCA
>SDBU01004481.1_pt1 | contig 17111 bp, 11 predicted proteins | sample 2277071 | NCBI WGS metagenome assembly SDBU01 (sample SAMN10397929, study PRJNA504765) | marine sediment metagenome | isolation source: marine sediment core GS08_GC12, 126 cmbsf | place: Arctic Ocean: Gakkel Ridge, Loki's castle | collected 2008 | reverse complement strand
AAGTCTAAAAATCTAATATTTTGAACAGAAAAGAATTTGATAAATCAAATTCCTACATTTTTAAGATTATTATTTTCAACCAATTAGCTGTAGGAATTTAATTTAGCGAATATTTATGAATTATTCAGGTGTAATAAATATTCCTGCCCTTGCAGGGCACAACGAATTATGAAAATTCTTGTGCCTAAAATATTGGATTTTATTTATCTTAATTAGTGTTATCAGTTTTAAATAATGATAATCATTAATCCTGTTTTCGGAATTAAATGTTAGCGATATATTTTGATAAGAAATTAGAATTAAAGGATTTACCAAAACCAAAAATTAAAAAGGGTGAATCTTTAATAAAAATTCATATTGCAGGTATCTGTAATACAGATATTGAAATAACAAAAGGTTATATGAATTTCAGGGGAATAGTTGGGCATGAATTTACCGGTGTTGTAGAAAAAGGAACTTTTACAGGAAGAAGGGTTGTTGGCGAGATTAATTTAGGCTGTGGATATTGTGATTTTTGTAAAAAGGACCTGTCGAGGCACTGCACAAATAGAAGTGTGCTCGGAATTTACAAAAAGAACGGCGCTTTTGCTGATTATATTACACTTCCGCATAAAAACCTCCATCCCATTCCGGATAACCTGAGTAACGAGGAGGCTGTTTTTACCGAACCAACTGCTGCAGGAATGGAAATATTTGAACAGGTAAAAATTTTTCCTTCCGACAGAACTGCTGTGGTGGGAGATGGAAAATTAGGACAGATTATTGCACAGATTGTTAAACTTACGGGTTGTTACATAAAAGTTTATGGAAAAAATGAAAAAAAAATGGAACTACTTGAAAAGTTAAATATTAATACCGATATCTTTAATAATGTTATAAAACATAAATACGATTTTGTTATTGAATGTTCAGGCAGTCCGAAAGGTTTTGAGACTGCTCTCAAACTTGTAAAACCCAGAGGAGTAATTATTCTAAAAAGTACTTTTGTTAATTCTTTAAAAATTGAAACTTCAAAGCTTGTCGTAGATGAAATTACAATACTCGGTTCAAGGTGTGGAAGATTTCAACCGGCATTAAGACTACTTGAAAACAGACTTATCAAAGTTGATTATCTAATCTCAAAAATCTTTTCAGCAGACCAATTTAAAAAGGCATTTAATTATGCAAAAAGAAAAGATTCACTGAAAGTTTTATTGAAATTTGACTAATACGGAGGAAACGTGAAAATAACCTTTCTTGGAACAGGAACTTCACTTGGTGTGCCGGAGATAGGATGTAATTGTAAAGTTTGTACTTCAGAAGATATAAGGAATAAGCGTCTGAGACCGTCAGTTCTTGTCGAAGATAAAGAAATTTCTATAATCATCGACACATCACCTGACTTGAGAATGCAGGCTTTAAATAATAATGTTAAGAAAATAGATGCTATACTTTATACTCATCAACATGCTGACCACATTTTTGGGCTTGATGATATAAGAAGATTCAATTTTTTACAGAATAAGTCTATACCATGCTATGGAAATGAAAAAACAATTGAATTTATAAAAACTTCATTTTCATATATATTAAAATGTGATGAGAGATTTAAATACTTTCTTCCAAAAATAGATTTTAATATTATAAATAGTAAATTTTCTATCGATGATATAGAAATTATTCCAATAGAAATTATGCACGGGGGACTTAGTATTTTTGGCTTCAGGATAGGAGATTTTGCGTATCTTACCGATTGCAATAAAATACCGGAAAGTTCGAGGCACCTGTTATCCGGTTTAAAGATTCTTGTTTTGGGTGCTCTAAGAACAAGAAGTCATATTGCACATTTCAGTCTTTCTGAGGCGTTGTCCGAAGCAAATTTAATCGGCGCCGAGATGAGCTTTTTCACACACATCAGTCACAAACTCGAACATAGCACAATTAATGAACAACTTCCTGAAAATATAAAACTTGCTTATGATGGATTAATTATCGAAATTTAAAAAATAGAAAACAGAAAACAGAAGCCAGAAGTCAGAATAGAAAAATAATTAACCGGATGTTTTTACTAATTTCTTCATTCTTTCTTCTTTCTTCTTACTTCTGGCTTCTGACTTCTATATTCTGTATTCTGACTTCTATTTTATTAAGATTTATTAATTTATGAAAAAAGTATTAATACTTGCTTATTATTTTCCACCGATGGGGACAGGAGGAGTTCAGAGGGCTGTTAAATTTGCAAAATTTCTGCCGGATTTTGGCTGGCAGCCTCTTATAATTACAGTTAAAAATGTTGAATATTATTCTTATGATGAGTCTTTATTGGAAGAAATAAATAATATAAAGATTATTAGAACTTTTTCTCTTGACCCACTCCGGATAAGTTATATCTTTAAAAAAATTATAAATAAAGAAAAAGGTAATCTTAAAAAAAATTATAAAAGGAAAAGATTTAAAAAAATATATAATTTATTAAGTAAATGGATTTTCATTATAGACTCAAAGCTGTTATGGATCCCATTTGCAGTAATAAGTTCAATAATAATAATAAAAAAGGAAAATATTCCGGTAATCTTAACTACCTCTCCCCCAAATTCCGCTCATATAGCAGGACTACTCCTGAAGAAGATACTGAAGATAAAATGGGCTGCTGATTTCAGGGATTACTGGATTATGGATAGAATATCAAAATTCCCAACTCCTTTACACAAGTTTATTAATGAATTTATAAGAAGAAAAATTTTAAAAAATGCCGACCATATTATTGGAGCTGCCGAAGGAATTATCGAAGAAGTAAAAATAACATTTAAAAGAAATAATTCAGACTACTCCCTTATAACGAATGGATACGACCCGGAAGATTTTCCCGAAAAAATCCCTGAAAAAGATAACAATAAGTTCCGCATAATCCATTCCGGGACTATTAATTATTTAAACAATCCAGACAATTTTTTATCCGGATTAGAACTTGCAGTTAAAGAAAATCCTGATTTAATAAACGATGTATCATTTATGCACGTTGGAATGTCTGTAGATTATGACCTTCGAGGTGAAGCAAAAAAGAGGAGCTGTAATAATATTATAGTCGAGAAAAAATATGTTGAACATAAAGAGAGTGTAAAACTACTTTTTAGCGCTGATTTACTATTAATTGTTCATTCGGACTTTTGCTATTCATGGGTGATATCGACGAAAATATTTGAATATCTTGCCGCCGGAAAACCAATTCTTGCTGTTATTCCGGATGGAGAGGCATCTGATTTGATAAAAAAATATAACTCGGGAATAATTTGCGGGAATAAAAATATCGAAAAGATTAAAGATGCTATACTTTATTTTTATGAAAAATGGAAAGATAACAAAATCCTTTTGGATAGTAACACCATTTTTCAAATTCCTGCTGAATTGGAGCAATATTCAAGGAAAAACCTCACAAAAAATCTGAAAGATGTTTTGGAAAATCTTAACCGCAGAGACGCAGAGATACAGTAGCCACAAAGACGCAGAGATACAGAGAAAAAAAGAAGAGATAAAATATATTTCTTCTGTGCTTTTCTCCTTATATTTTTTTGCTCTGTGCCTTTGTCCCTTTATTTCTCCGCGTCTCTGCGGTCAAAAAAACGAGATAAAATGAAACACAATATAGAAGTCAAATTGTTGAAAGATGAAGAGCTTGTCCAATGGGATAAATTTGTTGAAGATTCAGAAAACGGAACTATTTTCCATCTTCAGAAATTTCTCAGGTATCATCCGAAAAACCGATTTAAAAATTATAATTTAATGTTCAGGATGAATAATAAAATAATTGGTGTTTTACCGGGAACTGAAAATGAAAAAAACGGGAGAACGTTTATCTCACATCCCGGTGCATCTTTCAGCGGGATTGTAATAAAAAACAAAATGTCAATTAAGCAAATTTTTGCTCTCATAAAATCGTTAATTAATCATCTAAAAGAAAATAATTTCAGTAAAGTTATAATTAATCAAGCTCCCCTCCCTTTTATGAACAAACTTTACGAGAATATAGACTTTTCCTATTACTCGAACGGATTTAAGATTATAAAGAAAGAAATAAGTTCTATAATATTTTTAGATTACAAAAGCAAGGAAGACCTTTTAAACTCTTTAAAACCGCCGACAAAAAGGTCCGTAAAGAAAGCAATAAAATACGGAGTAATCAATAAAGAGACTAAAAAAGTTGAAGCGTTTTATAAAATATTAAAGGAAAATTTAAATTCTGTATATAAGGTTGAGCCGACTCATTCCCTTTCAGAATTAAAAAAACTTTTGAAATTATTCCCGGAAAGGATAAAATTGTTTGGAACATTCTTTAAAGATAAATTAGTTGGCGGAGTTGTTGTTTTTTTATGTAACAAAACTACAGCTTTAATTTTTTATAATGCTATCGATAGAAAATATCAACACTATAGACCGTCTAACTCGCAAATTTACCATACTATAGAATGGCTTTCGGAAAGGAATTATAAATATCTCGATTTAGGAATATCATCGGTTAGTATGAAACCAAATTTAGGTTTGATTAAATTCAAGCTCGGATTCGGTTCGCATCACTTTGTAAGAAATCAATACTTACTTAATATTTAACCACAAAGGACACGAAGCAAGAAGTTAAGAGTTAAAAATTAGGAGTTAGAACGAAAAATAATAAACTTAACGTTTTTACCGGTTTTTTCATTCTGGCTTCTGACTTCTAACTTCTATTTATATTATGAAAATATTACATATTGCCCCCTTTAATATTTCCGGAGTTCCGATTCAGTTTGTTAAAGCTGAAAGAAAATTAGGAATAGACAGTCGTCTAATAACCTTTCAGAAATTATTTTATGATTATGAAGAAGATGTTTGTTTAAATTTACCACTGTTAAAAAAGAATTATTTTACAAATTTGTTAAGAAGATTCAGGAAATTTTTTCCTAAAAAGCCGGATTGTAAAAATTTAAAAAGTAATGAGGTTCACCTCTATTGGAAACCTGCAAATTTACTTGAAAAAAAATTCTTTGATTTTCGCGATTTGTTATGGGAATACATTATCAACCGGACAGACTTCGGCTTTGATATTTTTGATTTTGATATTTATGTACTCGACAGCGGCTTGGGTTTTTTAAGAAGTGGAAAGATTTTACGAAAAATAAAAGATAAGGGAAAAAAAATAGCTGCTATTTACCTTGGAAGCGATTTGAGAAGTCGCGGTGTTATTCCTATTATAGATCAGATAAGCGACATTAATTTTACCGTTGAATTTGACCATCTTAAATTACATAATAAAATCAATTATGTTTTTTTTCCATTTGATTGCTCTGAATATGCCATTGTCAACAATGAGAATAAAAGACTTAAAATTTGTCATGCTCCAACCAACCGTGAGCTCAAAGGTAGTAATAAAATTATAAGCATTATAAAAAAGCTGGAAGTCAGCTATCCCATAGAACTGGTTCTTATCGAGAAACTGAAGCACAAAGATGCATTGAATATTAAATCCACCTGTGATATTGTTATAGACCAGTTGGGAGATTTAGGATATGGATATAATTCACTCGAATCTATGGCAATGGGAATTGCAACCTGTACAGAACTCTCACAGGAATATGAAGATTTCATACCTGTTCATCCGTTTATAAATGTCAACGAAAATAATCTTGAGGAAAAAATAATCGAATTGATTGAAAACAAAGACTATAGAATAAAGAAAGGATTTGAGGCAAGAAAGTGGGTAGAAAAATATCATGACAGTGCTGAGGTTTTAAAATCAATGATAAATAAATACAGACAATTAGGATGGAAGATAGACCTGTAAACTATTATATAGAGCGTTTATTCAAACATTCCGCAATCTATGGAATTGGCGATATAGGAAGTAAACTTATAAATCTTCTTCTTATCCCGGTTCATACGTATTATCTCACAATTCTTGAATACAGCATTTTTACTCTCTTCATTCTTTTTTATTCCTTTGCTTTAACATTTTATCTTCTTGGCATAAACACCGGTTTTATAAGGCATTTTCTTGATAAAAAATACAATAAAAGCGAAATTTTCTCCAGCGCATTTTTGTTTGTCGTGATTTATAATATATTGTTGTCAATAACAATATTTATATTTTCTGAACGTTTATCGAAAATATTTTACGATACCGTTGAATATTCACAGGTATTCCAATATGGGGCAATGATTCTTATCCTGGAATCTCTTTCAAGCCTTGCTCTTCTTATATATCGAGCTCTAAACCATCCCGCCGGATTTGTTAAAGCTATTTTAGTAAGAGTATTTGTTATTCTTATTTCAAACCTTATATTCCTTTCAGTTTTTAAGATGGGGCTTAATGGTGCAGTTTTAGGCAATCTAATCGGTTCTGTTTCATTATTATTAGTCTTATCATTTGAAATTAAGAAGTTTCTAAATTTGAAATTTTCGCTAAAAATATTTAAAAATATTTTCCGATATGGAATACCGACAGTTCCTGCGGTGACGGCACTGACTTTATTGATTATGGTTGACCAGTATTTGCTGAAGTATTTTGGATTTTTAAATAAAGTCGGAATTTATGCAGTCGGTTACAAAATAGGGATGGCATTATCTATTGCTGTTACAGGATTCAGGTATGCATGGTTTCCTTTTATTTTTCAGGTAGCCGGGCAGAAGAATTCACAAAAGATTTTTTCTGCTGTTTTCAATTATTTCAATCTTTTTATTATATTTCTCTATCTTGTCATTTCAATATATACTCCGGTATTTTTTAAATATATATTTCCCTATGGATATTATGAATCTATACATATTGTCCCTATAATTGCATTGGGATATATTTTCTACGGTTATTATGAAAATTTTATGGTAGGAGTTTACATTAAAGACAAGACTAATTATGTAGCATTAATTATTTCTATATCAGCTTTATTGAATTTAGTATTGAATTTTATATTAATTCCGGCTTATAATATTTATGGTGCTGCTGTTGCAACTGCTGTTTCGTATATTTTTTTAGCAGTATTTGGATATGTTATATCTCAAAGGTTTTATCAAATAAGCTATGATTTTTTCAATTCATCTAAAACCTTTTTAGCCGGAGGTATCATATTGATAGGAAATTATGCAATTGGTTCTCAAAATATTTTTTTAAAATTGGCACTGCCGTTTTGTTATTTTATAATACTTTTTCTGCTGAAATTTTTTACGAAGAAAGATTTAGAACTGTTAAAGAGACTACGGGGAAAAACTTAAAAGATACTGTTATTAATAATATTTTTTAATCCCTATGAATTTCATTAATCCCTGACTTCAGTCAGGGGTAAAAATCATCACAATAAAAGTAAAACCGTTTTAACGGTTTTCAATAACATAGAAATGTTAATTTGAAATTTATTATACCTATGCGTTTGGAAGTTTTTCTATGGCAAGTTTTATTTTTTCGTGTAAATTATCAATATTTTCAATCTGTGAATTAATTTCTTCGATTTTTTCTATGACCTTTTTCCCTGCTTTTTCATCTTCATCGTAATGTTCTTTGAATAAATTAATCGCATCTCTACATTCTTTTTCTACTTGTGTTAATAAGTTATTTCTAAGATTTCCAATGTTTTCATTAATGCCGTTATTAAAATAAGATTGATTTTCTTTATAAACATAATCAATAATTTCAGAGGTTTGATTCTTAAGATATTCCAATCTTTTAGTCTTATTCAGAGTTAAAATGGATGTCATTTTAGATTTGACTTTTTTTGTTGCGGATTTCTTTGGCATTTTAAATTTGGGTCTTTTTAATTTTTCTATTTTTAATAATCCGGCTTCTACAGGTGGTAAGGAAATCGGAAACTTCTGGTCGAGATATTCTTTTATTTGTATGTTCCACTGTTTGTGCAATTTCCTTGCTTTGTCCTGGATGTCTTTAAGTAATATATTTAATAACTGTTTTGCATTATCAGCATATTTATCACAATAAGGTTTAACTACGTTATTAAGGTCTTCTAATTTGCTGTTGTATTTTTTATTTTGAAATAATTCTCTATTAATTTCCTCGATATTTTCCTTTTCAATTGTTGTTAGAAGATGCTTAAAAGCTAACTGAAAACCATTTTTACTCACAAGATTCCAATCTTCTTCAGTTAAATCTTTAAAGACTTCAATTGTATCTGTAATATTTTTATGTAGCTTATTGTTTTCCCCTATTTCAATTGTATTCTCTAAATTATTTTGAATCTCTTCTTTCTTTTTTGAAAATTCCTTTTCAATTTTATCAAGGTCATTTAGATAGGTTACATATCTTTTATAAAAGAAATCACTTTCTTGTTTTTTTCTTTTATTAATCCATATCTGTTTAAGTTCCTGTACTTTTTGATCCAGAAACAGAAGAGGAGCCCTCATCAGTCTGTCGAATTTATCCACTCTCAAAAGATATTCGTCGAGGTCCTGATAGAATTTATTAAAATCATTTAAATAGGAATCGAGCTGCACCTTGTCGGTTCTTTTTAAAAACTCTGAAAACTCTTCTTCTTCTTTTATCAATTCAGTATTTTCTGAAGCTCTCAATCTTGCAATTAATGTTCCGAGTGAAGATAAAGGATAAACATGAACTTCACCGCTAATAATACTTTTTATGCCCTTTTCAACCTGCGAAATTGCATCCCATATATCGCGCGGGTCTTTTTGTGAATCAACTCGGTTCAGTACTAAAAAGACATCTTTTATTCCCATCTTTTTTATGAAATTACGGAATGTAATATCATCTGTATTTCCGGGCTGGTCAAATCTGAAAATAAAAATTACGCATTGTGCAAACTGTATGTAATCCGTGACCATTTTATCCCTGAGCTCATCGAGACTCACAACACCCGGTGTATCGATAAGCTGAACACCTTGTTCGCATATCTTTGAAGGAACTCCGAGTATGATTTCCAAAAGATGATTCTGTATTTTTCTGATACAATGTAATTTAAAAATGTTTGTAATGTGACTCCATCTGTTAATGATTTCTGTTTGAGCGGAAATATCAGGATTTTCTTTGACGTTCCTATACTCTCTTGCCGAGTTTATCAAGTCCGGAAACTCTTCATGAAGTTCATCATGAAATACCTCAGAATAAATTTCAGGATACTTCGAAAGAAATCCGTCGTCAGTAGAAAACAGCTCGAGAATTTTTTTCTGGTCTTTGTAGCTATTGCAGGGAATATTAATCTGGTTCTCAGTTTTTTCGGTGTATTTCATATTCAGTTTATCGAGAATATCTTTTGTCAATCTGAAAGAAAGCTGGTCTCTACCGGTAAACACTAATGTAACATATCTTGTTTTTGAATATATCAGTCTGGTAATGATATGTGTCGTTTCTTTATTTTGTGTGGGAAATAGCGGGATGCTCTGGAGGGCATTCAGGAATGTAGATTTTCCAGTATTCCAAGTGGCAACCACAGCTATCTGAAAACCCTCATTATAAATATTCTCTCTAAGCCTTAGGATATGGTCTTTCATAGTTTCCGGGGGCGAGAGAGAAAGAAAGTTATTAATAATTTCAATGACAGATTTTTTTATTCCTGAAATTTTAACTAATTCACTCATAATTTTATTCTTTATTCTTTCGTCTTGGCTTGCTCAGAGTAACCGCTTACAGCTTCCTGAAGCCGATTTCCAATATCTCTGAGCTGTTTTTTAAATTGTTCTTCCGTTTTTTGCTTGATTTTTGAGAGAAATGCGTTTCTTATTTGAGATTCTATCTCCTGCAAAGCGGCTCTTGAAGATGTTCTGAATTTAGTAATCTCTTTTATCACTATGTTTTCAAGTTTTCGGAAAGTTTCATCATGATATATTTCCAGTGAATCATGAAGTTCGTTATGAAATTTCTTAAAATTTCCAAAACTGAACATCCCGGGGGCTTTCAGGTTTTTCCATTTATTGCGTGAAAGTGAATCACGTGTTTCTTCAGATATCTGCGGAATCGGGCAGTCATCGGTTATTTTTGTTAAAACATATTTTTCGCTATTTATATCAAAGAAAAACAAGTTTGCCCATGAAAGAATCCCGTATAGTAAATCAGGATTTTTTACGATTGCGTCATATCTTTTTGATTTAAGTTTTTCCAGTAAATCCGGATATTTTTGAGATTTCCAGAAAAAATGATTCTCAAAAAGATACAGGTATAAAATCTGCCTGGTTTCTTCAATTTCGCTTAACTGAAGGTCTTTATCAAAAAGCCGGGTATCGAGTATCTTCGTCATCATATTAAACCAGTGTAAGCAAAAATTCCTTGTCTCGGTATTAAAATATTCGTTGAAATTATCTATCGCTTTTAACATATGCTCCTGGAATTTTCCAGAGACTTTTATCTGGAAATTCTTGGCGGCTTTCCTCTTTTTCCAGTTGAGATACTCCTGGGCAAAAAATCTTGAAGCATCTTCCGATTCTTTATAGACTATCTTTTTGGCTTCATCTTCCAGGACCATTATAGTTCGGTTAACCTGTGTATCATCTGCTACTCTTTCTTTTTCAATATGTTCCAAAAGAGTCTTTATATTTTCTTCTTCTAATCTGATATTTTTCACTACTGAGTCAATATCATCCAAGAGTGCCTTTACATCTCCATTTTTGTTTATCGAGTCGCTATAAATGTTATCCAAAACGTTCAATGTCCAGTTTTTTGCCCTTATATTTTTTCTATCGTCAATTAATGAACGAAGATGATTTTCAAAAAGAGAATTATCCCATATTTTTTCCTTATCTTCATCTTTAACAGTCCGTTCCGGGACGGCTGCAGAATATAAAAATTTGGGAAAATTGACCTCTAATTTTTCCTGATATGACGCAACATGAGTTAATGTATCTACTATATCCTGCTTGCTGGTATAAAGGTCGGCTTTATTGATGACAAGTATAAGTTTGTCTGTATGTAAGCCCAATTGTGAGATGAACTCCTCGTGCTGTTTTGAGAAGGATTTATTTAAATCACTTACTAATACAATTATGTCACTTTGCTTTGCAAGGTCAAGCGGATTAAATTTGGCTCCTTCCTCCTCTGAATTAAATCCCGGTGTATCCACAATTACGATATGTTCATTAAGTAGAGGATGATTCATATAAATGTAAAGTGAATATCTGTCTGTAGATAATTTTTGGTCTTTCAACAGTGTAGAAAGATTGCTAAAATCAAAAAATTCTTTGTGGTTTTTTTCTTCATCTATTAAAAGTGCATGTTCGTTTGAATGACCAAATCCACTGACCTGTAAATGATAGCGTGGAAATAAATAAGTACATACTTTTGTCTGGCGTTTGGATGATACAGGAAGTAAGTCCGGCATCTTTAGAATAGAATTTATAATAGAAGACCTGCCGTGATTAAATTCTCCAACAAATGCTATTTTCAGAGGGCCATATATGTCCCATTTTAGTATATTATAATAGTTTTCTCTCAATAAGCTCTGTTTTTCCATTTCAAGATACCACTGAAAAACGCCATCATAATATTTTTCCCGGAATTCTTTTAAAGAAAGTGTTAAACCCTCAACATCTAACATATAACTCTCCTCCTCATTAAAAGGCAATCATAAAATAAATATTTGAAAAGATTCAAATATAATTAACTTCTTTGTAAATACTTATTAATTAATATGTTCGCATTCGTAAAATACTTTTTATCTGCCAATACTGGGGAAACATTTGCTTATATTTTTTCATACGCTGAAATGTATAAAAAAATCTGTCATTGATTATAAAATAGGATTGAGAAAAGACAAAATTCTCTAATTAAAGTATTAAATTAAAATAATAAAATTAATCTGTAAAGTCAATTAAAAGTTTAGCTGAAATATCTCCAATTTTTGAGTAACATTAAATCTTAATTCTATTTTTGGAATTATTTAACTCCAGAAAATGTGACGAAATCAAAAATCAGGCAGGTTTAATATTTTTTACTTGACATAAGTAATTTTAAATAATACATTTTAAAGGTATCAATTAGCAGAAATATATATTTAAAATTACAGGTAACAAAATGTTAAAGATTAAAATTATTATTTTCACTTTTTTACTGATTGTTCCTTTAGTGTTTTTTATCAAATGCGCAAAAAACAAGCTTGGAGAAAGAAAATTTCTACTGGAAAGAGTGGGAGATTTTCAGGTTCTTCAAGTTTACGCGGATGGATTTGAAAATTTAAGTCAAAATAACAAAATTTTATCATACTACTTATCGATGGCATCCTTAGCAGGCAGAGATATTGAATACGACCAGAATCACAAATACGAACTGGAAATAAGAAAAATTCTCGAGGGTATCATTACACATCCTGAGGGTATTGACGGAAAAATACTTGAAAAAATCGATGAATATACCAAATTATTCTGGATAAACAACGGTCATTATAATTATATTTCCTCGCATAAATTTATACCTGAATTTACTTCGGCAGAATTGCTCGATGCTGCAAAAAAAACAATAGTAAACGGAGCAGATTTGGGATTAAAACCGGGGGAAACAATTGAGGAAAAACTAAATAAATTAAAAAGGACGATTTTTGACATTGACTTTGAACCGGTTAAGACCAATAAAACTCCACCTGACGGTCAGGATATTATTACCGGAAGCGCCAATAATTTGTATGACAACGTAACCTTAAAGGAAGTGGAAAGCTTTGATGAGAAATATCCTCTGAATTCAAGACTAATAAAAATAAACGGCAAGTTAGTCGAGGAAGTTTACAGAACCGGTACAGATAAAATACCGCCGGGAAGGTATGCTGAGGAATTAAAAAACGTAATAAAATATCTTGAAAAGGCAGTTCCCTATGCGGGAGAAAAACAACAGGAGACTCTGAAACATCTGATACAATATTTCAAAACAGGAGACCCCGCAGATTTTCGTAAATACAATATTTCGTGGGTAAAAGATGACCCGGATGTTGACACTATCCTTGGTTTCATCGAGGTCTATCTCGATGCCCGCGGAGTTAAGGCTGAATTTGAAGGATTAGTTAGTTATGTTGATTCAAAAGAAACAGAGGTTTTGGAAAGATTGGCAAAAGTGGCTCAGTATTTCGAGGATAAAGCACCATGGGATGACAAATATAAAAAGACCTGGGGCGACGTTCCGGTTTCAAACGCAATCAATGTGGTTATGGAAGTCGGCGGATGCGGTCCGGTCAGTCCTGCCGGAATTAATCTCCCAAACGCACAGGATATCCGGGAAGAATATGGAAGCAAAAACGTTTCTCTTCATAATATCATCTCGGCAAGAAGAACAGTAGTTTACCCGGAATTTCTTGAGGAATTTGTTCATAATAAAGAAGACAGGGAATTAATAAAAAAATATAGAAATTATACCAGAAACGCCCATATTGCACTCCACGAAATAGTAGGGCATGGTTCGGGGAAAGTAAGTCAGAGTCTGAAGGAAGACCCTTCCGTATATCTAAAGGAATATTATTCTACTCTCGAAGAAGCAAGAGCCGACCTTGTTGCTATGTGGCATATATTTGATGAAAAACTTGTTGAGATCGGGCTTGTTCCTGATAAAATATGCGGCGAGGCAATGTACAAATCCGAAGTAATGTCGGATTTGACACAGTTGATTATTATAAAAGGAGATAATATTGAAAAAGACCACATGAGAGGAACTCATTTAATAATATCTTATTTGCGTGATAAAACTAATGCCATTGAAGTTGTCGAAGATAACGGGAAAGTATATTTTAATGTTCTCGATATTGAAGAAATGAGAAGGGGAGTGGGCGAACTCTTAAAGGAGCTTATGAGGATAAAAGCGGAAGGTGATTATGAAGCCGTTAAAGAATTGATGGAAAAATATGCAATAAAGGTCAATCCCCAATGGAGAGACCAGGTTCAAAAAAGACACAGGGCACTTAAAATACCTATCTATACTGCCTATGTAATGCCCGAACTTGTTCCCGTTAAAGACGACAGCGGGAATATAACTGATGTTCAGGTTTCTTATCCGTTAGACCTGAAAACACAAATGCTGAAGTTTTTAAGTACGGAATTTTGATTGAATATAGATATTTGAGGTGAACGTAGGGGCGGGTTTGTCCGCCCTTTATGACTCCGGTTCATATTTCTTCCGCATTATAATGAGGAACAACACGATAAGAATTAAGTTAATTCAAGATAAAAAATCCAAATTTATAAAAAATTCCTTAACCTCTTCCGGTAAAATTTCAATTTTTCAATTGACATAAATAGTTTAAATGATTATTTTCCTTTTAAATAATTATTTATAAATAAATTTAATAGAGGGAAATATGTTCAAAAAAAATATAACCCGCCGCAAATTTATAACAGCAGCATCGGTTGGAACTGTTGCAACTGCAGCAGTGGGAATTGGTGCATATTGTAATATAAATAAAAAAACAAGTAAGCTTGCGCTCCTTGGAGGTCAACCGGTTCGGACAAAAGGATTTCCTCGCTGGCCCAACCCGGACGAAAAGATAGTTAATTCGATGATTGCTACTACAAAAAGCGGAATTTGGTGCAGAATCCAATCCAAGTCGGGTACAGTCCCGACTTTTGAAAAAAAGTTTGCAGAATTAATAGGAGTAAAGTACTGCGTTGCAACCGGCTCGGGAACTCAAGCTTTACACACCGCCCTGGCAAGCCTTGGTGTTGACGGCGGAGATGAAGTTCTTGTTCCACCTTATACGGATCCGGGCTCGATAGCTGCGATTTTCGTATGTCCGGCTCTGCCGGTTATTATTGACGTTGACCCGGAATCTTTTCAAATTGACCCTGATAAAATAGAAGAAAGAATTAATGAAAATACGAAAGCGATTATGCCTGTGCACATTATGGGACAACCTGCCGATATGGATAGAATTATGAATATCGCAAAAAAGCATAATTTGAAAGTGTTGGAAGATACCTGTCAGGCACACCTTGCAGAATACAGAGGTAAAAAGTGCGGAACGATTGGCGACTTAGGGTGTTTTAGTTTTCAATCAAGTAAGGTTCTTGCCTGCGGGGAAGGGGGCGCAGTAATCGGAAATGACGAAAATATTATGGACAAATGTTACACCTTCCAGAATCACGGGACATCACGAAGGGGAATTACTGAGGTTGGAGCTCCAAAATACAGGATGAACGAATTTGAGGCAGCAGCGTTACTTCCTCAACTGGAAACCCTCGAAGAAATGTCTGTCAGGCGCAATGAAAACGCAGTTTATCTGACGACAAAACTTAAAGATATTCCCGGAATTAATCCGCAAAAGTTATATAGTACAACAAGAGGAACTTATTATAAGTATGGATTTATATATAAAAAAGAGGACTTTAACGATATTGACCGAAGCAAATTTCTAAAAGCCCTCAGTGCCGAAGGTATTTCCTGCAGCGGATATATTAATTTCAGATTGGATAAAGAACCCTGGATTGAAAACGAATTGAATTCAAATACTTTTCGCAAGCTTTATTCAAAAGAGCGACTGCAAAAATACCGCGAGGAAAATAACTGTCCCGGGAACGACCAAATTTGCAATGAAATGGTTGTTTTCAGCCAGAATCAACTTCTCGGACCGAAAGAGGATATGGATGATATTGCCGATGCTATCTCTAAAATCTATGACAATAGGGATCAACTGGCATAATTGTAAAATATAAATTATAGAAGTAGTAAAATGAAAACAAAAATAATTTTAAGAATCAATTTAATTCTATTTATTATTTTATTATCAGGTTTTTATCAGAACACTTTTAGTGCTCTAAAAGGTGGAACTGCAAAGGTAAATATCACACCGCCTGTTGGAATCTGCTGGGCTTTTGATGATAAACCGATGCTTGATATTGCTGATGAACTCTATGCAAAAGCCCTGGTTCTGGATGATGGATTTGCCAAAATTGCATTAATTTCAACAGATTTATTATGGATTCCTAACAATATGACCTTAGAAATACGCCGGCTTGTAAAAGAAAAAACCGGTATTCCTGAAATAAATATCCTTGTGTGTGCAACACATACTCACTATGTACCGAATATCTATCCGGGACATATTACAACTTCGCCCATCGATACTTCTTATGTACAAACACTTATCAAAAAAATTGCAGGTGCAGTATTTATAGCATGCAAAAACATGAAAGATGTTAAAGTAGGTGCTGCAAAAGGTGAGATTCCCGAAATTATATATAACCGCCGGACAAAAAAGACTGATGGAACTATACAAATGAGCTTTACGCTTCCACAGGATACTTCAGAATTGATATTTGGTCCTATCGATCCGGAAGTTGGCATAATTCGTATCGAAGATAATAATAGTAATATCCTTGCCTCGGTTATAAATTTTTCCTGCCATCCGACGAGTGCCGGTTATGAAGATATGTCGTATGTTATTTCTGCTGATTATCCGGGATACGCGACAAAGGTTATCGAGCAGATGGAGGGTGGAATTTGTCTTTTCACTCTGGGAACAGCAGGAGATATAGTTGTCATCGATCGGGGAGAAAATCAGCGTCGGCAGATAGGTACCGCTCTGGGGGCAGAGGCTTTAAGAAGAATTCAACGTGTTCCTACTACCGGTGATGTTTCTATTAAAGTATTTAAAAAAAATGTATCACTTCCCTTAAAGAAGAATATTTCAACTAACAGCATCTTATACAGTGATTCAACGAAAAACTACATTAATACTGAGATTCAGGCTTTTTCAATTGGGGATATTTATATTTTAGGGCTTCCCGGTGAAAATTTAGTCGAACTGGGATTGGAGATTAAAAATAGATTTCGTGAAAAAAACCTTTTTATTATCACCCTGAGCAATGATATAGTCGGATATGTCTGTCATAGTGAGGCATATAATGAGGGAGGTTATGAGCCAACCAGGGGGACAAACTTAGCAAAAGGTGCAGGTGAAATAATAATTCGGGAATCTGTTAATATTTTAAATCAACTCAAATAATTATATTTTGAAATGTGGAAGGTAATATTTTAAAATCGAAAGTTGAATTATTTTTGAACATTTGTAAAGATTTAGCCATCTGAATAAGTTTATTTGAAAATATTAAAAAATTAAAGCAGTCCTGTTTTTAATGGGATGTCGCTCCTATCGGAGCTAAAAAGTCTTGAAAACTCAGATTATTTTGCATAAATAATAAGAGTCCCGTAGGGACGATATGTTTATAGAACATTTGATATT
>SDBU01004480.1_pt1 | contig 17114 bp, 12 predicted proteins | sample 2277071 | NCBI WGS metagenome assembly SDBU01 (sample SAMN10397929, study PRJNA504765) | marine sediment metagenome | isolation source: marine sediment core GS08_GC12, 126 cmbsf | place: Arctic Ocean: Gakkel Ridge, Loki's castle | collected 2008 | reverse complement strand
TTGCACTTGAGCGTTGAATCCAGATATCATTTAAAACTTGAACCCTATCACGTTGTAAAGAGGTTACTTATGGATTTTCTAGCTACCTTGCTTGACTTTTTTATTCACCTGGATGTCCATCTTGGTGAGATCATCCTGAATTATGGGGGTTGGACCTATGCAATCCTATTCTTGATCATTTTTATGGAAACAGGATTTGTTGTGACCCCCTTCCTGCCCGGAGATTCCTTGCTGTTCGCCGCGGGCACTTTTGCCGCCCTGGGTTCTCTCGACCCCATTCTCCTCTTTTTCCTTCTCTTTGCGGCGGCCATACTGGGTGATACTGTCAACTATTGGATAGGGAGCGCAGTTGGCCTGCGTGCTTTTGAAAAGGAGCGTCGCTTTTTAAATCGGGAGCACCTAGAAAAGACCGAGCGATTCTTTGAGAAACATGGCGGGAAGACCATTATCCTGGCTCGTTTTATCCCCATCGTCCGAACGTTTGCGCCATTTGTCGCCGGAGTGGGCACGATGAATTATCGGAATTTCATTGTATTCAACGTTATTGGCGCTTTCTTATGGACCTCTCTTTTTATTTTCGGTGGCTATTTCATCGGCAATATCCCTCTTGTAAAAGAGAACTTTGAGATCGTCATCATGCTCATTATTTTCATATCTGTATTGCCAATGATCTTTGAATACATTAACTCGCGTCGAGAAAAAAAGTCTGGGGAAGCGACAGGCTAATAAAAGCGAGAACACTAAGGTCTAGCGCACCCCTCCCCGGTTTTGATCAGACCTATCTATCATTGACTCTGCCAATCCAGTCCCATCTCGATTCGCACAACAAGAAAAGGGGCTGTCCCAAAAGGGCAGCCCCCGTTCTCAAGTTGCGGAACTTGGTAGATTTTATTGAAGGAAAGCTATTCGCAGCTCTTACTACCCTTCTTTCGCAAACTTCCGGTTAAGAATTTCAGCCAATGTCGGTTGCCCTATCTCCTGGAGCTCATAGCGGACGCGTTGGCTGGGCTGCTTGATCTTGACGACACGCAGGAGATCAATGGGGGTACCCACGATGACCAAATCGGCAGGGGTATTAGCGATGGTTTCTTCGAGATCCTTGATTTGTTCTTCGCCATAGCCCATCGCCGGGAGCAGAACGCCGATATCGGGATATTTTTCAAAAGTCGCTTGGATGGAGCGCACAGCGTAAGGACGCGGATCGATGATCTCCGCAGCACCGAACCGTTCAGCGGCAACGGTGCCAGCCCCGAACTTCATTTCGCCATGCGTCAAGGTCGGCCCATCTTCAATCACAAGCACCCTCGCACCAGCAATGGCGGCGGGATCTTCTACTGTAATCGGAGAAGCAGCGTAGACAACGGTAGCTTTGGGATTGAGCGACCGAATATTGTTTTGCACAGTAGTGACATCTGCCAGGTCCGCTGTATCAACCTTGTTGATGACGATAACATCCGCCATACGCAAGTTGACCTCGCCAGGGTGATAATCAATCTCGTGCCCAGCACGATGTGGATCGGTCACCACAATTTGAAGATCAGGTTTGTAAAAGGGAAGATCGTTATTACCGCCATCCCAGACGATAACATCAGCCTCCTCCTCTGCGTGTTTTAGAATCTCTTCATAATCAACACCCGCATAAACTACGACCCCCCGGTCGATATGCGGTTCGTATTCCTCGCGTTCCTCTATCGTACATTGATGCTTATCCAGATCATCATAATCAGCGAAACGCTGCCAAATCTGCTTGCGTAAATCACCATAGGGCATAGGGTGGCGAATAACAACAACGCGGTGCCCCATAGCTTGAAGGATGTCGGTGACGCGGCGAGTTGTTTGGCTTTTTCCACAGCCGGTTCGCACAGCGCAAACTGAAATCACTGGTTTTGTAGACGCTACCTGCGTTGCCTTCGGACCCATCATACGATAGTCCGCCCCTGCTGCGAGAACTTGAGAAGCCTTGTGCATTACCTCCCGATGTGGAATATCAGAATAGGCGAAAATCACCTGGTCGACTTTTTGATCTTGAATGAGGGCATCGAGTTTATCTTCAGCGTGGATAGGAATCCCCTCAGGGTAAAGTTCACCTGCAAGTTCCGGTGGATAGACCCGCCCTTCAATATCTGGGATTTGCGCAGCAGTGAAGGCAATCACTTCATATTGGGAATTGTTGCGGAAATAGACGTTGAAGTTGTGAAAATCCCGGCCGGCGGCGCCCATGATGAGTACACGAGTTCGGTCCATAGTTAATATTATCCTTTGTGAGATTTCGGTTATGCGTTTGTTTTGATCTCTACGTTATAGCCAACACTTGCTTAATAATTTCCAATCATCAGCCAACGCGTAATTAATAGAGGGCAGGTGCTAATTATATGCGACTCGGCGGGAATTGGCTTCCGCAGAACCGCATGCAAGCGCAGGAGCCGACCACCCCTCTGTCAGAGGTTTGTATGTCCAGTAGCTCATCTTAATGAACGATACTGGGAGGAATTCCAATAGGAGCGTCCTCGTAAAGACCTGAGAAAAATCCGGGGGAGAGTTACAAAGCATCGAACCTTTCGGTTTGTTCATGGATTCGCAATATAATGCAGTACATTCAGTGGACGCGGTCGACTATGGACACTATTCTTAGAATCTTGAAACCAAACGGCCGAAAGTTCAGAACGTGGCTCTGGCAAGTCGCGCTGCTAGCGATTGTCTACCATCTTGCCGCCCGCTTGGGACTTTCGATGGCCTACTTACAAGATAACACCTCCCCTGTGTGGCCCCCAACCGGTATCGCCTTAGCAGCGTTGCTGCTCTTCGGCATCTCCCGATGGCCCGGGATCACTTTAGGGGTCTTATTGGGTTCATTGCTGACCGGCGCACCGTTCAATCTAGCCCTCGGCATGTCGATAGGCAACACACTCGAAGCACTTATAGGCGCCTATATTCTCCAACGATATGTGAATTTCCACCCAGCAATGGATCGAGTCCAGGATGTAATCGGACTGGTCATTGTAGCAATTTTCAGCACAATGCTCAGTGCAACCGCCGGTGCTTCCACGCTTGTGCTCATAGACTTCGCGTCGGCCGATGCCTATGGGTCAATCTGGATCACGTGGTGGATTGGAGATCTACTCGGCGCACTTGTAGTAGCCACCGTTATCCTGGCCTGGCTAAAAACGGAGATTAAGCCCGGTTCCCGGAAGAAGATCCTTGAGGGGACGCTAGCCTTCGTCTTGCTGGGGATCGTCACCTGGTATGTTTTTATTTATCAGACTCAGACGAGCATCTATCACCAGGCGCTGCTCTATCTGATTTTCCCATTCGTCATCTGGACAGCCATCCGTTTTGGACAGCGCGGGGGCACAACCGCCGTGATCATGGTCTCCGGGATAGCCATCTGGGCGACCGTTGCGGGGCTGGGTCCTTTCTCGCTGCACTCAAAGAACGATAATCTGATCCTGCTGCAGACCTTCCTCGGAGTAGTGTCGCTCACCTCACTGATCCTTGCGGCGGCCACGATGGAACGGCTCCAAGCCTCGCGCACACTCCAACAACGAGCCGATGATTTGGCAACGCTGAACGAATCCTCGCGGATATTTCTCGATGCCAGAAACCCAGATTCGATCTACCAAACGATCTGCGAGCTGGCAATCTCCCACATCGGGATGGATGCAGCCTGGATCGAACGCAAAGGGACGGTGGGTGAACGACATGATCCACTAGCATCTTGTGGAATTTCGAACGCTGCGATCCAGCAACTGGATCTCTCGACTTACATGTTTGCGTACAGCGAAGACCCTGAGCAGATACATGTCTTTACACTCGATAGAACAGCGCCAACCCTGAGCTCTTCACCTCCCCCGTTTAAATCTCTGGCAGTTGTCCCGTTAATCTTCAGCGGGGAACTGATCGGTGATTTGAAACTGCTCAGCCATAAGAGCGATTTCTTCTCGACCGACCGCCAGCTTTTGCTCGGTTCCTACGCCAACCTGGCGGCTGTTGTCATCCAAAATAGCTGGCTCTTTGATGAGGTTCGTTATTCGAATCGGCAGCTGCACGGTTTATCCCAACGCCTGATAAAAGCTCAGGAAGATGAGCGTCTGAATCTCTCCCGTGAGCTGCACGATGAGTCCGGGCAGCTTCTGACCGGCCTTCTCTTCGAACTCGGGGTGCTGGAACAGAAAGCGCGCGATCCCGAGACGGCCATGAAGAAAATCCAGGATCTCAAAACAACAGCTCACGAACTGCAGGACAATCTACACAAGTTAGCGGTTAATCTGCGCCCGGCCAGTCTCGACCACCTGGGACTGGTGACCGCCTTAGAGCAATTTGTTAATGAATTCAGCCGCCAATATGACATCCGTGTGGAATTCGAAACCGTTGGCATGCAGGAGCAGCGATTGTCGAGCGAAGCGGAAACGGCGATCTACCGGATTGTACAAGAATCGCTCACCAATGTCGTTCTGCATGCCCGGGCAACGCTGGTCGATGTGCAGATCAGTCAACGCAGTGATTATGTCGTCGCAACCATTGAGGACAATGGCGTTGGATTTCTTTTCACCACACCTACGGTGGAAGATCATCTGGGCCTTTTTGGCATGAGGGAGCGGGTTGAAATGCTGAATGGACGCTTTACGATAGAGAGTTCGCCAGGGAAAGGAACCACGGTGAACGTGGAGATTCCCAGCAATGCCTAGAATCTTGATCACCGACGACCATGCCATCGTACGGACTGGACTTCGGACGCTGCTGCAGTCTGAGCCCTCGCTTGACCTGGTCGGGGAGGCATCGGGAGGCTATGAGGCGATCGACCTAGTGGCAGAGACCTCGCCCGATATCCTTCTCCTGGATTTGAGCATGCCGGATCTGGATGGAATTGAGGTAACCAAGAAGCTGAAACCGAAATATCCTGAGCTGCGTATCCTGATCTTGACCATCCATGAGGATAAGGCATTGGTGAGAGAGGCGATAAAGGCTGGCGCCTCAGGCTACATTCTGAAACGCGCTGCAGAGAGCGAGTTGGTCTCCGCAATCAATGTCTTGATGCGCGGTGATATGTACGTTGACCACTCGCTCCTGAGCACGCTGGTTGAGGATACGGTAGAGAAACCAGTACATAATAGAGAGCTAATTGAAGCCCTAACCCCCCGCGAAGAAGATGTGCTTGGTCTGATCGTATTGGGCTACACCAACCGCCAGATCGGTGAAGAGCTGAGCATCAGCGTGCGCACGGTCGAAGGACACCGCTCCAACCTCTCTGAAAAAATCGGCTCGCACAGCCGGGCAGACCTTGTCCGCTACGCACGCGAGAACGATCTCATCGATGGAATATTAGATAATTAAACGAATAGCCTTACGGCACCACAGATCCAGCAGTACTGCGTAGTTTCTACCTATATCCACATTATAAAAATCCGCACTTTATACGCTTCAAAACACCCGCCAAACATTCTATATTAACTTCAAGCCTTCCCCGGCTGAGGGGAAGTTGCCGCATGCATGCTGTTATCTGCATTTCGCAGGATATTCGTTATGACGAATCGTTCGACGAAAAACGCTCCTGTCACCCCATTGTTCTCAATGCGGGGCATCAACAAATCCTTCGCAGATGTGAAGGCCAACGACCAGATCGACCTCGATATTTACTCTTCGGAAGTGCTGGCTCTGCTGGGGGAAAATGGTGCTGGCAAGAGCACCCTGGTGAAGATCCTATATGGTTTTTACCAGGCCGATTCTGGAACAATTGAACACCACGGCTCGCCCATCGATATCCAATCACCCCATGATGCCCGTGAGCAGCACATCGGCATGGTCTTCCAGAACTTCAACCTGATCCCGGCCTTCACGGTTGCAGAAAACATCGCTCTCTTCTTCCCCAATCTCGACGCGGTTGTCGACATCAAGCACATCGCGCAGCGGATTGAAGATATCTCGGAACGCTACAACTTGAAGGTAGATCCGGCCGCACTCGTGATGGACCTCTCGGTTGGAGATCAGCAGAAAGTTGAGATCCTAAAGCTGCTTCTCTCGGATGCACGCCTGCTGATCCTCGACGAACCAACACGGGTTCTGGCCCCACATGAAATTAAAGGTTTATTCAAAGTCATAGACAGCTTACGGGCTGATGGGTATGCCATCGTCCTGATCACGCACAAGATGAAAGAAGTGCTGGAGATTGCCGACCGGATCACGGTGCTGCGGCAGGGTGGCGTCGCCGGCTCACTCTCGGTGTCAGAAGCTAGCGAAGAGAAACTAATTGAGATGATGTTCGCCCGGAGGGTGTCCGAGTTCCAGGGAATCGAGCATCATGGGGTGCAGATTGAGGCTGAGCCGCTGCTTGAAATACGGCAGGTCTCAACACGGGCTGAAGGCACCCAGGTGAGCCTTAAGGCGATCGACCTTAAAGTCTTCCCGGGCGAGATAGTGGGCATCACCGGAGTGTCCGGCAACGGGCAGCGGGAATTGGCAGATGTCGTGCTGGGAAAACTCCCTGCAGGTGGCGGATCGATTTTTATACGTGGAGAGGACGTCACGCATTTCTCAATCCGGAGGATCCGCCGCAAAGGCGTAGCCTTTATTCCCGAGAGCCCGATGGCAATGGCGGTTGCACCCTACATGACGGTGCTTGAGAACATGGCCGTTCCGCAGATCTGGCGCTATTCACGCAACGGTGGATTGAAGATCGACTGGGAGGCAATCAAGCAGGATTTCTCAGCATCGATGGACCGGCTGGGTTTCAGACTTCCGTTTTACTCTCTGGCCCGATCACTCTCAGGGGGGAACCTGCAGCGGATGGTGATCGTACGCGAAATGGCGCACCGGCCGGAATTAATCATCGCATCTTATCTCACCAGCGGATTGGACGTTCGCAGCGCGATCGCGGCGCGAGAGGCTCTCGTTCAAGCGCGTGCACAAGGGTCTGGTGTGCTTTTGTTCTCCGATGATCTCGACGAACTCTTTTCATTAAGCGATCGCTTAATCGTGCTCCAGGGCGGCAGCATACGGGGGCAGTTCACGCCTGCCGAAACCAGTTACCAGGAAATTGGTTATTTGATGACCGGATCAGAGGTAAGAAATGCCCATGGAAGCTGATAATAAACGCCGGCCCAGCGCGAGTATGCATAAAATCTTTCGTGCGTTCACCCGCTACCTATCCATGATAGTGCTTGCGCTGGGGTTGTTTGGGATCATCATCTGGATCAGCGGCAAGAATCCGATTGTTTCATACCGTGAGCTTTTCGGCTCCACACTCGGGAGCTGGTACGGCTTTTCAGAGGTTCTTGTGGCGATGACGCCGATGTTGATCACAGCACTGGCGGTTGCTCTGCCATCCCGCATCGGGCTGATCAACGTCGGCGTTGAGGGACAGTTATATATGGGTGCCTGTGCCGCGACCTGGGGGGCACTGATATTTTCCAGCGCACCGGCCTGGATCCTACTGCCGGTGATGGCTATCTTTGGTATGCTCGGAGGCGCGCTCTGGGCATTGATCCCGGGCCTTCTGCGGGCGATGGGGTTGGTCAACGAAACGATCACAACCCTGCTGCTGAACTCCGTGGCGCCTAAGATTGTCGCCTTCTTCGTGTTCGGCTTCTGGCATTCCCCCATGGATACAAATAAAACGCCCAACTTCGTGGACGCTGCCCGGCTGCCCACCTTCTTCGGTACGCGCGTCGATCTTGGGCTGATTATCGGGATCCTGCTTCTGATCGTTTTTTGGCTGGTCATGAAATATACCCGCTGGGGGCTGGAGATACGGGCCATCGGTGGAAACCCGGAAGCAGCACAGCGCAATGGTGTGCCAGTGAAGGTGTACATCGTGGCAATCCTTTGTATCGGCGGTGCGATCGCCGGTCTTGCTGGTATGGCTCTGGTTTCGGGGTATTACGGCGTGCTGCTGACCGGCTTCTCACGTGGAGTCGGGTATATCGGTTTCCTGATCAGCTGGCTTTCATTTGGTGATCCGGTCGGGATTGTGCTGACCTCCTTCGTGGTGGCAATTATCACAACCGGAGGCAGCATGCTGCAACTCACCACGGCACTGCCCTATGCGATCATCAACATACTGCTGGCTGTTGCATTATTTGTGGTTCTCTCCGGGATCAATCTTATCCCGAAAAGGAAAACCGTATGACGCTGCTAGCGATCCTTGGTGTCCTTTCAAGTGCGATTTTTTCGGGCACCTCGCTGCTGTACGCCACGCTGGGAGAAATCATCGATCAGCGCGCGGGCATTGTGAATCTGGGTCTGGAAGGCGTGCTGCTGATCAGCGGGGCGACAGGCATCGCGGTTACGTCGTTGACGGGCAACCCGTATCTCGGCCTGCTGTCAGCTGCGCTGGCAGGCGGAGCGACGAACCTGATCATGGGCTTTCTCATTGTCACTCGGCGAGGAAACCAGCTGGCGAGCGGTCTGGCATTGATGTTCTTTGGGTTTGGTGTCAGCGCACTGATAGGAAAGTCCTTCGTCGGGGTGAAGATCAACGGGCTTCCGCGGCTTACCCTACCCGGCATGGCGAACCTTTCACCGCGGTATTTATCTCTTTTTCAATTCGACATACTCATCTATTTGGTCATACCATGTGCACTTTTTGTCTGGTGGCTTCTCTTCCGCACTCGCTGGGGGCTCGGCGTGCGTGCGGTTGGTGAGAATGCCGACACCGCTTTCGCCTCTGGCCGCAATCCTCACCTGATCAAGTACCAGGCGTTGTTCGTCGGCGGAATGCTTGCTGGTCTTGGAGCTGCCCATCTGACTCTCGCATACACCCTGAACTGGACCGAATACATGATGGGAGGCCGTGGGTTCATCGCCGTCGCGCTGGTGATTTTCTCGAAATGGCATCCGATTCGTGCAATTGCCGGCGCATTGCTGTTCAGCGGTGCTGTGGCTTTTCAGCTGCTGCTTCAGGCAAGCGGCGTGCAAGTTTCACCATTTCTACTCGATACGATCCCTTACATATTAACGATCCTGGTGCTGATCGTCTGGGGCGGCTCACGCAAACACTCGGCTCCTGCCAGCCTCGGACGAGTTTATATGGGCACCGAGTAGATCACACTTTGGGAGTTGGCAGGAGGATATCCTGCTTGAGGAAAAGCACCACTAATAGTAAGGAGAGGAGAAAGATGAAGAAAAAACTGTTGTACACCGTACTGGGCACGATGATGGTTCTGTCACTGCTGCTCGCTGCATGCGCTCCGGCGGAGACGCCCACCGAAGCTCCTGCTGAGCCCGACACACCGGTCGAGGAACCGGTGGTGGAAGAACCCGCTGAGCCAGAAGAGCCGGCCGAGGAGGGCGCCTGCCTGATCATCGGAGCACTTCATGGTGGTCCTATCAACGACGCGGGCTACAACCAGGCGATGCATGAGAGCGTAGCTGCCATCGCCGCGAACATCGAATGCGTCGAGATTATCGAGGCTGAAAATGTTCCCGAGGAAGCGGGCGCAACGGCTACGATGGAGAACATGATCGCCGAAGGCGCCGGGATGATCATCGCCACCGCCTTCAATCACCAGTATCCTGCGCTCGAATTGGCGGGGAAGTACCCGGATGTGATCTTTGAGCATGCCGGTGGCTGGGAGATGAGCGGCAACTTTGCCAACTTCTTCGGTGAGCCTCCAGATGTCTGGTATATGATGGGCGTCGCTGCCGGCCGCATGACCGAGACGGACAAGCTCGGCTTTGTAGCTGCCTTCCCGATCGGCTGGACGCTGACCTTTGCGAACGCGTTCCACCTGGGGGCACAATCCGTCAACCCCGATGTTGAAACTACTGTGTCCTTTACCTTCAGCTGGGGTGACAGCGCCAAGGAAGCAGATACGACGAATGCGTTGATCAACCAGGGTGTTGATGTGATCACGATGCATGTCGATTCGCCAGCGACAGTCATCTCGACGGCTGAATCACGAGCGGTGTATTCTATTGGGTTCCAGTCGCTTCACGCGCAGGAGTTCGCTCCTGAATACTGGATCTCCGGCTCAGGATACACACTCGGCGGAACGCTAACCTGGTTGACCTCGACCGTGCTCGATGGAACCTGGGAGCCAATCTTCCTGCGTTGTAGCCTGTGGGACGGCTGTATGGCCTTGGCCCCGTTCGGGCCGAAAGTCCCTCAAGAGGTGCAGGATGAGGTCATGGCGGTGAGCGACTCCATTGAATCTGGAGAGACAGTAGTCTTCGCGGGACCGATCTATGACCAGGATGGGAACGTGGTCGTCGCCGAAGGCGATGAACTGACGGCCGATGTGATGAGTTCTGTGGATTGGTTCGTCCAAGGCATGGTCGGCAGCCCCAAGTAACGGGATTGCTGATTGAAAATAAATGGGCAGGGGGATTGTCCCCTGCCCATTGCTAAAAAAACGCAAATAAAAGTTGATGGATTCATCGTCACTGCGATAAGTCATTGTCTCTTGAATTTGGAACGATCCCGGAGAGCGAGATAGAGATGCTTTCGGGGCGGCAAGATACCCTCTTCTTCTCGTTGATGCGCAGTGCATATAAACCACAATCGCACTTACTCGGCACGCTGCGGGCATTAATCCAGCGTCACTCGCCCCTGGACATGCGCTTCCGGACTAAATGCGTGGATCTTATTCATAATACGCATCGATGAAGATGGTTGGTTCCGAGTCAACGGAGAAATAACAAACTTAGCAATCATATTAGATCGTAATAACGGGTCTCCAAATTGATAGACAAACCAGGAAAACCTGACGGGTAAAAAATGAAGGTGGAATAAATGGACATCAAGCAGAAAATCGAAGCAGCAAATCAGGAAGCGACGGAGAAGCTGATCCAGGGTGATCCTGTGCTTGTGGATATCGCCCCGGCGGGAGAGGTGATCCCGGGGATGGAAGGCATGCTGATCACCCATTCTGGTCCGCCGATCGCATGGGCGCTGATGTGCGGTGCGCAGCAAGGAGCAGTCATTGGCCAGGTACTCTACGAGGGATGGGCTAAGACGATCGACGAAGCGCGCGAACTGCTTGAATCGGGCGATGTGAGATTAGAGCCCAACCACCACCACGACACCGTTGGTCCAATGGCAGGAACGATCTCCCCCTCGGCCCCAGTTTGGGTAGTCGAAAATTCAGCCTTTGGCAATCGGGCTTTCTGCCGCCAGGTGGAAGGTCGACAGCAGTTCGGTGAGTTCAGTGACGACGCGTTGGATGGTTTGCGCATGTGGCGCGATGTTTGGGCACCGACTCTCCGTGCAGGGCTTCTAAAACAGGGTGGACTTGAATTAAAACCAATCATCGTGCAGGCTCTTCAAATGGGGGATGAGTTACATAATCGCCACAGCGCCTCCTCCAGCCTTTTCGCCAATGCCATGGCTGTTGCCATGGTCGAAGCCTTAGTTCCCACCGAAGCGATGCTACCCACGCTGCGCTACATCACTAACCACAACCTGATTTTCCTCGGGTTGGCGATGGCAAGCGGCAAAGCGATCGCCGACGCCGCACACGGGATCGACTACAGCACAGTCGTCACGACGATGGCACGAAACGGCACCGAGTTCGGGATTCGTGTCAGCGGATTGGGAGACCTCTGGTTCACCGCCCCGGCCCCGGAAGTTGAAGGTCTCTTCCTGCCAGGATACAAAGAAGCAGATGCCGGGCTGGATATGGGCGACTCAGCAATCGCCGAGACCGTCGGTTGGGGCGGGTTCGTGCTTGGCGGCGCGCCGGGCATTTTGACTCTGGTTGGTGGAACTCCCGAGGAAGCGCTGGCTTATACACGCGAGATGGCAACAATCACGACGGGCGAGCATCCTACCTACCGATTGCCAGCGATGGGATTCATTGGCGCCCCGATAGGGATAGACATTCGCAAAGTCGTGCAATCGGGCGTCACGCCGATCATCGACACCGCGATTGCACATAAAGATCCAGGCTATCCAATCATTGGCGCCGGCCTGGTTCGGCCGCCAATGGAGTGTTTTAAACAGGCACTTATCGAATTCAGTAAAAAATACAGTTGATGTGGTTTTAATAATAGCCACCATCAACGGCAGGTGAGCGATGGCTTCTGGATTTGTGATCCGAAAAAATCAATACTACGACTCGGTCTTTTTGATGGGAATCAATAAGATCCTATCCGAAGCACCGGGTGTTGAACAAACCACGGTCCTGATTGGCACCGAGGCGAACAAGCGCTTGCTCGCTGATATCGGCGTTGCAGATCCAGAGATCGACGCTGCGGACCCCAATGACCTGATCGTCGCCGTAATCGCCGAGTCAACGGCGGTGGTCGAAGATGTCATTAATGGGTTTGATGAAACCCTCAAGGCGATGGTAGCCAGATCGCCGGTTTCTAATATCAGGACGCTTGAGGCCGGTATCAGCCACAGGCCGGATGCCAATCTGGCTGTTTTCTCAATCCCAGGAGAATATGTCGCGGACGAGGCCAGGAAGGCACTTGAGTCCGGGTTGAATGTGTTCATCTTCAGCAGCAATGTTCCGTTGGAGGAAGAACTCGAGCTAAAGCAGATCGGAAAGGCTAACAGTTTACTGGTGATGGGTCCGGATTGCGGCACAAGCATCATCCGTGGGTTGGGGATCGGCTTTACCAATGCGGTTCGCCGCGGCACGATAGGCGTCTTGGGACCCTCCGGGACAGGCTTGCAGGAATTCACGAGTCAGGTGCACAACTCCGGGGGTGGAATTTCTCATGCGATTGGTACCGGTGGCAATGACCTCTCGGACAGGATCGGGGGGCTGACAACATTGGCGGCCATGCAGGTCCTGGAAGCTGATCCGCAGACGGAGGTCATTGCCATCATCGCCAAGCCGCCTGGAGCAAAGACGCTGGCATCGCTAGTGGGCCAGGCGAAGCGATTCACAAAACCGCTGATTGGTTGCTTCCTCGGCACAGGCAAGGAATCCGCTAGGAAATATGAACCGATCCAGTGGTCATACACCATCGATGACGCCGTCGAATTGGCGCTTCGGGCAGTACATGTTGTCCCAAAGGAAGCAGCCGAACTTGAAGCTGGTTGGGGAAGAAAGCTTGTAGAGGCGGCACGGGCGGGTTGGTCAACTGAGCAGAAATACCTGCGCGGGGTATTCGCCGGTGGGACTTTCTGTTATCAAGCTCAGCAAATCCTCAGGGATGCGGGAATACCTATCTATTCAAACAGCCCGATCGAATTCGATTTCAAACTTGAAGACCCCGATATCAGCTGTGCACACACGATGGTCGATATGGGCGATGAGCACTACACCTCAGGAAAACCGCATCCGATGATTGATGGCACGGAGCGGGCAAAGCGGATCGTGGCTGAGGCAGAAGATCCAAGCGTGGCCATCCTGCTGCTCGATTTCATCTTTGGGCACAACGCCTCGAATGACCCGGTCGGCGAATTGATGGAGGCACTTCAGCAGGCGAAAGCCGTCCGGACCGAGGCCGGCGGGGAGTTGACCATCGTCGCTTCCGTTTGCGGAACGAGGGAGGATCTCCAAGATATTGACCTGCAGATAAAAATGCTAAAAGAATGTGGCGCATTCGTCTTCCACAGCAATGCTCGCGCGGCTGCTTTTTGCCGGCGATTGCTAGATCGGAGTTAGAACCTAATCATGGAACAAAAGGTTGACCTTCTCCAGCAGCCACTTGTGGTCATCAATGTTGGTTTGAGGGATTTCGCAGAGAACCTTGAGGCTCAGGAAGCGGACGTCATTCAGGTCGACTGGACGCCTCCTGCCGGTGGGGATCAGGAGATGATCGATCTGCTTAAAGACTTGCTTTGATCATCTGATCCGGTCGCCACTTCTCAATTTGTTTCGATAATAGCTATTAAGAAATCGCACTTCGAGCCAAGAAGTCCCGAGCAGGCCGAGGTTTAAGAACCTACAAGAACATAACCTCTGAAGTTCACACTTGCACTTCGATGTGCCCCACCCCTTCCGCCATCACCTGACCGATGCGCGCCGCAGCATGCACTCCCCGCAAATGCAATGCCGCCAGCAATTCATCGACACGACCTTCTGGTAAACTGATTAGAAGCCCCCCGGATGTTTGCGCGTCAGCGAGGATAAGCTGCTCCACTCGTGAGATGGTGGGCGCGAATGTCACGTGGTCGGAGACGTACGTCAGGTTATTGAGCGTACCTCCGGGTACAGCGCCGGCGCCAGCCAAGTCCCGCGCAGCGGGCAATGTGGGCACCGCGCTCGCGGAGAGAGTCACATCCACATGGCTGCCCGCGGCCATCTCATGCAGGTGACCCAATAGTCCAAAACCCGTAATATCCGTGCATGCATTTGCCCCAACTTCCACCATCGCTTCACAAGCTGCGCGGTTGAGGGTCGCCATCAGCTCGCTGGCTTCCTGGGCGATAATTTCGTCAGTCAAACCGCTCTTTACTGCTGTGGAGATGATCCCGACGCCGAGCGGTTTAGTGAGGACAAGTGCATCTCCCGGCTGGGCTGCGCTGTTGGGGATTACGTGATCGGGGTGCACAATCCCGGTAACCGCCAAACCGAACTTTGGCTCTGTGTCTTCAACCGTGTGTCCACCGATAATGCTTATACCGGCCTCGGCAGCTTTCTCAAGCGCCCCGCGCAGGATCTCTTTCAGCACCCATAATGGAAGCCGCTTATCGGGAAAGCCGACGATGTTCAACGCAAACAACGGGCGAGCCCCCATCGCATAGATATCGGAGAGCGAGTTTGCAGCTGAGATAGCACCGAACATATAGGGATCATCTACTATGGGAGTGAAGAAGTCGACCGTCTGGACAATCGCGATCTCATCGCTGATACGATAGACTGCGGCATCATCGGCTGTGTCCTTCCCGACGAGAACTTCAGGATCCATCGAGGGAGGGAGAGCGGCCAGGATTTCCTCCAGAGCCTGGGGGCGCAGTTTGCACGCGCAACCCATGCCGTGCGTATACTGGGTGAGCTTGTACTCACCCTGCTCGAGCGTGCTTTCCAGAACACTTCCTTCTGACCCTGGCGTCAACCGCAGGACAGCCTCAGATACAATACCAGCCGCCCGATCGACGTCCTCGGATGACGTACCTCGACCCACCGAAAAGCGGACCGTGCCCATCGCCCAGTCGATTGGCACCTGCATCGCCTCGAGCACCGCTGATACGTCAATGCCATCTGCGTGGCAGGCCGCTCCAGCCGAAGCCGCTACTTGCTCCCCAATCTCCGCTAGAAGCGTGTTGGCTTCGACCCCGCGGAAGCTCAAACTCAGCGTGTTCGGTAGGCGTTTCTGAGGGTGGCCGTTCAACCTGAACACTTGGTCACCCAACGCGGCCCCGAAGGCATCGTGAAGACGATCGCGCATCGCCAGGAAGTGTGCCGCGTTCTTGTCCAGATCGCGGGCAGCCAGCGCACAAGCCCGGCCTAGCGCGACGATACTGAGCACGTTCTCGGTCCCAGGCCGGCGGTCGCCCTCGTGGTCTGCACCGTGAAGTTGTTTGGCGAGTGCTGTGCCGCTGCGGATATAGAGCGCACCGACCCCTTTCGGCGCGTACACCTTGTGTCCGGCGATCGATAGCAAGTCCACCCCGAGTGTGTTTACATCTACGGGGATTTTTCCAATCGACTGGGCGGCGTCGGTGTGCATCAAAGCGCCGTGCTGGTGGGCGATCGCAGCGAGTTCGGCGATGGGCTCGATTGTGCCCACTTCGTTGTTGGCATGCATCACGGTCACAAGTACCGTCTCCGGCGTGATGGCCCGCTTCAGATCGCCAGGATCGACGAGACCATGCTCACCAACATCCAGAACTGTCAAACGAAACCCTTGCCTTTCCAGCCACCTACAGACTTCGATGACCGCCGGGTGCTCCACGGCGGACGTGATGATATGGTTGCCCCGTTCCCGAAGAGCGAGTGCAGCTCCCTTAATCGCGTAGTTGTTGCTTTCAGTACCGCCGCTCGTGAAGATCAATTCCACGGGCTGGCAGCCGATCAGCGCAGCAACCTCAGCGCGGGCAGCCTCGACAGCTCGTTTTGCGGATACCCCGTACGAATGACTGCTTGAGGGATTTCCGAAGCGCTCATAGAGGTAGGGTGCCATCGCTTCGGCAACCTCCTTGGCGATGGGTGTAGTAGCGTTGTAATCCAAATAGATAGCGTCCATGTCACTTACCTGCCAATCTGAGAAATTCGGGCGATCGGTTTGTGCCATCAATAATGCATATTGTCCGCGCCCTCTGTGTGGGAGAGATAATAATCCAATTTCCGCAGAAATATGCTATAGATTCAAGACGCACCCCGAGATGTACGGCAACGAGCTTCTCCATTTGCCATGGCCGATCAGGTAAAACCGTCCCTAATCTCCCGGATAACACGAAAATGCATACCACAGGGTTTTATGAATTGTTCCACGTTGTACATGGTTGAACTACCTGAGCTACCAACGCTCTCGGCGAACACCCAATATCAAAGAGTTCAACTCTGGAAAGATAACTAACTCTCAAGGGTATGCCGCGCCGCCACGAGTGCGCTTAAGATGCGTTTTCACCCACAATTAAACGAGCCAGTTTGATACAAACTGGCTCGTTTGTGACCGATCCGTTGATACATATCTGTCAAACTCGACTAAGGGGGACCGTTTCTGGAGAGAATCCGCTCTTCAAATTCGCTCGAACGAGGCGGAAGATCATCACCACCGTCTCGAGAGAGGTGATGATCAGCGCTACGCCAAACGCCATTCGGAACGCCGCCATCCCGATAACCTGCCAACCACCATTGATAGTATCAGGGAGCTGTTCGAGAGCGGTAAATAAACCGCTCGCTCCGTGTTCCGCCAACCAGGCAGTGTGCCCCTGAACCAGCAGGAAAAGGATGGCAATGCTCAGAAAATTAGCGGCGATTTTTACGATCCGGGTGGTTGTCCCCCAACGCCCTTTCCAGAGCAGGTAGATATCCAACCCTAGGCTAAACAAAAGCGAAATACTGATCCAGCCAATGTATTGGGCGATCACCGGATTGGTAACGAATTCGCTGCCAGGGGTCGACACGAACCCAACGCTCTCTGGGAAGAAAACCAGGACGACCAGGATTATGATGCCCATTGTGATGCTGAAAACTCGTTCACCTCTTTTAACAGTTTCAGACTCGCTGATCTCAGGGAGGCTGCCCGGATCCCAGGGTTCTCCTTCGATTTCAGGACGG
>SDBU01004479.1_pt1 | contig 17115 bp, 20 predicted proteins | sample 2277071 | NCBI WGS metagenome assembly SDBU01 (sample SAMN10397929, study PRJNA504765) | marine sediment metagenome | isolation source: marine sediment core GS08_GC12, 126 cmbsf | place: Arctic Ocean: Gakkel Ridge, Loki's castle | collected 2008 | reverse complement strand
CCACTGGACCGACAGCCTCAGCAAATTCAGATTCAATTCTTTGTTGTACTTTTTTCTGAACAGCATTATCAAACAATGCAGTACGTTGTTCTCTAGGAATACTGGTATCAGTCAACTGTCCTGATAAATCTTGTTCAACTTCAGTCAATAACTGTTTAGCTTCTTCTTGAGTAAACGGAGTTTTTTCTGATATAGTTTTTGACGTTTTATTTATCCAACGAGTACGCTGGACCTTACCCAATGTCGCACCACCAGCACCAGGTATCAGGCCCATCATAAAACCGATGTAACCTTCCTGAGCACGCTTATCTAAGAAAGAACGTACACCACCAGGAATCTGTTCATCGTATACTACCTTAGCGGTGATGTCACCCCAAGTACCCTGTGCCATTTCTTCTACAGCTTCTTTCGCGGCTACCTTAATCACTTCAAATGTGAGTGACCTACCACCTTCTTTTGCAACCTTTTGTACTGTACGATTCAATACAGCATTATATGCCCCCTTACCTATCTTCATTATATGTTTTAATTGCATCTGTTCAATCGCAGCAGACACGCTACCATATAGACCATAAGCTATCGCTGCGTCCTGGTCGGAAGCTCCGGCTGCTTTAGCCCGACTACGTGCTTCTTCGCCTTCGACAGCATACATCATAGTCACACCCAAATTGGGGAGTCCCGCCGCAGTCAACACACCAGCAGTAGCTAACAATGGGGCACTCTCAGCAAGTGCAAGTACAAGCTTATCAGGACTGGATACAAGGTCCACAAAACTTTCAGGGGGTGCTGATTCCCATTCAGGATGGTTCTTCTTAACGGTTTCCATCCCCTCTTTGTGTAAATCAGCACCAAGTTCAAGTTGCGTAGCAATACCGTCAAATGCTTCCTGTGAGTCGGACATTTTCTTACGCCAGTATACTTGTTCCTCTGGAGTTTCTGCATCAAGCACTCGATTTGCCAACGATGACTGTCGTATGAAACCAGCCTGCCTTACAGTGACACCAGGTAGCCGCAACAAACCCTGGCCTAAGCCCATGAAACCACGCGATACGGCACCAGTAAACTGTTTCGCAAAGGAATCTTCTACATCTGGGGCTGTTTCCCATGCAGGAATTTGCTCTGATTCTACGTCTGGTGCTTCATCCCATTTTGGCATTATGGCTTCCTCTTTTTCCGGCCATCAGGAGTTAAGAATACAGTTCCACTTGGCAATGCCTCATAGTCTGCGTCAGTTGCCACCCTAGGAAACTCCCCTTGTGGTTCTTTTCTCTGTTCTGTCAATTTACTATGTGCCCATGCAGCACCCGGAATCTGTGTTGCAAAAGCACCTCTTACCGTAGCACCAAAAGAAGTCTTAGGTTTAGCAGTCTGAACCGATTTAGCAAGCGGAGAAATCTTAGGCCCAATAGCTCGGCTTAACCTATTCCCATAGGTACGCAATGATTTAATCTCCGGGCTAGCGGGGTCCCACTCATATTGTCCCTTACCGGCGATTGTATCATCCCATTGTATATCAAGTTGTCTCTGTTGACCAGGAGTAAAGTTATCATAACCAGCAGCCTCACGCCACCCTAGATACTGACGCATAGTGGCTTCCTGTGTTCTGCGTTCAAAACCTCCCGGTAACCACCAATGCGGGTCTTGTTTCTCGGCGGCACCAACAAACTCCTCTTGCATCTTTTCATGCCCACCCAACGCTGAAGGCGACAACGGTGTACGTTCAGTACCCTCTTTGGGATACAGAGCATTAACGTGTTCCTTTGGCAGTATCAATCGTAGCATGGCTTCCTCACCAGCACCTTGTTCAATGTCCCCTGCGGCTACACCCCTTTTTATATCCTCTACTTGCAACCTGGCAGCAATCATACCAAACTTCTGCTCATCATATTCATCCTGCATGCGTTTAACTATACTGTTATGCTGTTTAGGAGATAATTTGTATCCTTTAAGTACACTTTGTTTATTTTTGTAGTGTGCTTTTAAAGCATCCAGCCTCCGTCTCATTATAGAGTCCGGGTCCATACCTGTGCCTGGACTGGCTTGTATCTTAGGACCACCACCTAGTGTAGTTGAGAACTTATCAAGTCTACCGCCAGTGGTACTCGGATAGTATGTTTCTTCTACTCCAGTTTTTCTGGTAGCTGTTATTTTCTGGTCAGGTCCCACTGTTATTCTACCAGTGTAATCAGGATTAACTACCATCTGGAATACTTCATCCTGTACGTTTCTATTCTGTGGTAAGCTTTTGAATGTGTTAGGCATTATTTTTCTCTTAATCATCCACCTATTTTGCTCTTTCAGTTCCACTGCCTATTGTATCTTCTTCAAAATGTACGCCTACTTGTGTAATGAATATATCACCTGCATATTCAGTTCCGGTAGTGGCGGCTATTCTTTTTACTCTACATCTCATTTGTGTCTCGATTAAATAATTTGTAAGAGTTATATCGCCTAAATCAAGATAAAAATTAGTAAGTGCCGCAGTTGGATTTGCAATAGTTAATTCGGCAGTAAGTGGAACTTCGACCCACACCTCATTTACATCGGCATAAGCAAAAGTAACTGTAAACTTGGCGTAGGTAATTTCTGTGTTATTGACTGCTTTGGTTGTTATGTGTATATGTGCATCGCCCACAGTGCCCTGTTTCCACGAATGAGGTATTTCGTTGGCGGAAGTATCTACTTCGTCATTTACACTAAAGGCATATTCGGATGTGTTAGCGGTAAATGCTTCCCAAGAAGGCAAGAGCGAAGCGGGAGTAACTTTGGCATCTGATATTTGGAACTGCATATCATTCCAGACAGTAGCTGTACCAACAAGGGTTATATCGCCGGTCGAGCTTATCTGCACTTCGTTTGTATCGTCACCGAATTGCGAAGAACCGAATACTTCAAATGTTTCTGTCGGGGCCGTGTTATCACCTATCCTAAAATTGCCAGCATGAACAGACTGTCCCCCGGCTGAATAAATAGCATAGCCTGTATCGGGAGCAGCACCTACATCTTCCAACCAAAGATGTGCAAAAGTTATAATATCACCTGTACTTTTGGTTGGGGTCTTGGCAAAATAATTAACAGCGTCTGTAAAAGTCCCCTCGTCTGCAATCAATTCAGAATAATAGCCGCGAACTTGGGCGACAGTTGGAGAGTGGCCCCTTACTGTCCGAATTTTAGCATAACAACCTATAGCGTTACCAGTTTTAGCACCGCTATCCCTTATAAGAATTTGGGGATACATAGCATAATTACTGGCTGAATTAGTATTAGTGCCACCAATAGTTAATACGCCCTGAAAAGCATAAGAGGCTACACCTCTTGTACCACTACCTCCTGTTCGGGCCTCAACCCTAAATCCCGTTATAGCATTGCCAGGGTTATAATTACTTCTACCAAATTTTACAAAGAGCTTCTGGTCGTCAGCCGGAGCAATACCAATACCTACAGAATTGCCAGTAGAAAAGGCATCTGCCCCAAGTTGTGTCTGACCATCTATAACCAAGTCGTCAGTAGAGTATAAATGTTCGGCTTGAACTGTTCCGCTTGCTGTTATATCACCGTTTACAGTTAAAACATTAGCCGCCAATTGAAGTAAATCATCATCACCACTAAAACCAATCAATCCTTTCCTGTTTTTATCAACATACAAACTAATATAGTCATCTCCTGCTGCCCGCCTGTTGATATTAAGATGCTGGCCATCTTCTTCAGCTCCTCTATCAGCGTTATCAAAGAACATATCAATAGCAACATCGGCACTCATATCGAGGATACCGTCGGTGAGAGTTGAGCCGATTGATATGTCAGTGTCTCGGAAGTTAATTTCGCCAGTTCCTGCCAGTATTACATTGCCACCGCTTAAAGTCAGGACAGAATCACTTGTTGAATCTCCTAATTTTAAATCACTTACTTCTGCTCGAAGATATATATCCGTATCCCCCGATATTCCATCACCTACGTATCCTGTTCTTTTCCAAGCACCAGCATTATCTCCCCCAAATTCTACATAAGGAGCAGCATCGTTCAGATACGAACCTGTAGCACGAAGCCGAATGACAGGGGCTGAATTACGTATTTCTAATGGCTTGTCTGGGTCATTTGTTCCAATTCCTACATCTCCAAAACTGCCTGTCCCGCTTGCTGTTATATCTGCACCGGAGATATTGCCGAGAGTAGTCAAATTGTTAGAAGAAAAATCTATTTCATCTGTCGCAGTCAAAAACTGCATACCCCCTCCTACACTCACAATCTTAGCGTAATCACCAGTTTTACTCCATCCCCATTCGGCATAGTGGGTTGCGTCCTCATAAGCTCTTATTTGAATATCTGAACCACCACTTTTCACATTGAGATTTGAAGCAGCCGCTATAATTTCGCCGCCGGTTATTACCAATGTACCATCAGTTAGTGTGCCTGCCGTTAAAGTGTCTGTTCCTGAGTTATAAGTCAGGCCAGCATCATCAGTTATAAGCCCATCTGCTCCGGCGAATAATACCCTGCCAGGTGTGAGGCTTGAGACTAAAAGATTATTAGATACTGTAACGTCACCACTACCATCAATTCTTACAGCTTCTTCGTTGTTAGAGATTATTACTACTCCACCGGTTGGTGTTTTATTTCCATAAACAACCAAATCCCCAAATCCTGTTGCCCAAGCAGTAGTAGCTAAATTTATTCCTGCTCCGCTTCCTGGATAAGTTGACCCGTAAGAAGCCATTTGCATACCTAAAAGTTCATTTGTACTTAATACTTCAAATAAATTTCTTTTGTCTGTTCCTGTTACATTAAAACGAACCCTATAACTATCATTACTTGCTATTTCAATGAGGTGAGACGGGCTACTCGTTCCAATACCAAGCCTTTTGTTGGTGTAGTCCCATGTGAAGTTAGCAGCATCAGTATCTATCTCAAGACTACCGTTAATAAAACATATACCGCCATCTTCTAGGCCTGACAGAACTAAACCACCAGCTAAAGTTAAGTCACCCCCTACAATTAAATCAGCGGTAATAGTACTATTTGCAAATGTAGGAGAACTTATGGGGTGTACTTCCTGACCAACTACACGCGTAGCTAAGTCGTTGATAGCAAATTCAAAACTTAACCAATCATGTGCTATTACTTCGTATGCTTCTACGCCCATATTAAACAGTCCTTAGAATTGCATCTCTACGTATCTACCCTGCTGCTGTTGTTGTTGCGGTTGCTGCTGCCGCATACTGGCTGCCGGGCTAGTTCCCCAACCAGCCAATGCACTCATATATGGGGCATATGTCGGGTTAACTGTAGCACCTACTTGCTGTGCTTGAGTCCCACGTAATCCACCTAAAGCTTGTAAAGCCTGAGCCAAAAACTGTGTACGTACATCTTCAATCCCAAGTTTAGCTGTTGTTAAATCACGACCGACTCTCAAACCCGTAGCTGTAGCCAAAGACCCACTACTCATACCCGATGCAACTTGTGTAGTTAAAGCTTCAGCTTTTTCTTTACGTGCCTGGTCCTCGGCAAGTTGTACCTGTCCGGCACCATACCCACCGCCAGGTCGGAACATTCCCACAGTTTCTTGTAATGGTGTTTCGGCTCTAGCATATAATTGGGCTGACCTTTTTTGCCTAGTTACCCAACTGGTTAATGTATTTTGATGTAGTGTACGAGCACGTGTTCGTGCGGCACTTGCAGCCCATCTTTCTGTCTGCTCAGCCGCAGTTTCATCCCGATATCCCATTATTTTATCCTCCCGGTTTCAGTCATATCCGCGTCTATCTTTTCAGAACTCCAACTAGACGCAGCAGTATTATTAGATAACATAATTCCTATAGCACCATCTGAAACTTTCTGACGTATCGATGGTAGTAACTTATCAATTATAAAAGTTTTTGATACCTTTGGAACAGCAGTGCCGTCTAATATATCACTTATAAGTTTAGCCGATGTAATAGCAGAATATAAGGCTATCGTTAATCGGTCAGTATCAATGCCTGTCCTAACTGATAGTTCTTCTAACTCTACCTTCATACGGGTCTGGTTAGATGATACCGGCCCGATGAATACCTGGGAATCAATCGCAACACTCCCATCGTCCGATTTAGTCGCTTCGTCCCAAGTGCGGATATATCCATCTTGACATCCAGCAAGGATTTTACGTTCACTTTTTTTACGTGCGTCAAGATAATACAATGAATGTATCATATGGTCGTCAGCATAAGTATCAGGGAATATACCCCCTGTACGCAAATCAAGGAAAAATGAAGCGTTCCACGCACCATCGAACTGAGTGACATCTATTTTTATACCATAACGGTCTTTATCGTACTCCATAGCTACTCTATCAGTACGCCTATTAAGGCCGATGTCTTTCATAAGTTTAGGTAGGCGGTCTGTCGTAAGATTAACTGGTACCCCGCCTTCGACTATAGTTTTCGGGTCTACTGCGTATATACCATCATTTCCGAGCCAATAAAGATTATATCTACCATCCCAACAATATGATGTATTACTAAATATGCCTGTATTATCTGCAAGTGTCGAAAAGAACCCCCCCTTTGCCGGGTCAGCACGCAGAACAAACATAGCATTAAGACAACCGAAAATCTGATACTTGCCTTTATATGGTATCAAAGCAACAAGTTGGTCACCCACTAACCCCGCTTTTTTTGACGCTTGGCTATTAACCGCAGAAGCTACATCATCTGTAACTAATAACATATCAAGTGGGTCACCAACACGTGTACCGAACCATTGATGGGGGTGAGATATACTGTTCATAAAGATACGCCCCCAACACAGGGACATAATATTTGAGCCGCCATCAGGATACTGAGTTATATCATCAACCGTCCAGTTCAACCAATGCGGGGGAGCTACTATCTTAGCAGCATCAGCAGGTGTTACCGTTGCACCTGAGTCAGCACCAGTAATTACTTCCCCGGCTGCGAACTCAGTAGTAGAAGTCCTGTAGATTAAACTCCATGCAGTTGCCCCGGACCCTACATTCTCATCAAAGATACCAGCAGAACTGGCACTAGTTACTACTTCACCTTGTTCAAAAGTAGAAACCCCAACAGTACCAATTATTCGGGTATTAATAAAGTCAAGTTTGTGGTAACCACTATCACCGATAGTAGCACTGTAAGGTCGCCCGTCACAGAAATAATACTTCTGGAACGCTGCCTGTCCTGCTATCTGCCCATCAGTATTGAGGTCACCGGCGGTGAAACCGTGACCAGCCGCTAAAGCCGTTAAGTTCGCCATTACTTTCCCCGGAGTTTTGCTATTGTCTTTTCGTCTATACCCGCATTTTTAAGTGATTTAGAAATGGCCTTAGTTCTTACAGTATCCCCTAAGTCAAGCTTACTTTTACGCCTACCCCTACGTCTGGTAATTCCTTTTCTAGCGGCAAGTCGTGCTTGTATTCTTTTAAACTGTGCAGGCGTAGCAATTGATTTGCCGCCATGTTTCTTTACGCCTTTTTTATATTCTTCATAATCAGCGTATTCTCCTGGACTTTGCATCGGCATTATACTTCTCCAAAATATATATTATTATAGCTAACCGCAATTACATTTACGTTATATCTTCCGCCACCAGCGACATCACCAGTCCAATCCTCATCATAATCAGACCGACGTTCAAGATAAAATAAAGAACGCTGTACTGTTAACATCCACGTATCGCCTGTTGTTGTAAGTTCTGTTACTGTATCATATACATCAACACGCCATTCATATATTGTATACCAATCAAATTCATATTCAGATATATTCCATTCTAAATCAGAAATTGTACCCTGAGATACCCAACTATCACCCTGCTCTCGAAAATAAACATTATATTCTAAAGACATTAACTAGGTGCTTCCCACTGTAATAATTTAAGTTTATCATCTCCCACTATTTCCACATCTTCCGCAGTATCTATTGGCGTAGGATTTTGGGCTTTACCAGGAGCAGCACACGTAAAATTCCATACGTCACCAGTTGTAGTTCCACTTATATTAGTAGCATCTACTCTCCAATAACCCGTAGCTGTAAATAATGCTCTTTGCACATCAGTGAGTATCAATGAAGTACCAACTTGAGCAGATGATAACAAAGTTAGATTATCTGCGGCATCCCCTACATATATATCGTAAGTATCCGCCCCGCCGCCGTCTGTCCATGATAATGTTTTATTTGAAAAATCAATATCTGTTCCTGTATGCATTGGAGTAGGATTTACAGGTTTTTCGGGTAGTCCTGTTAATGTAAACGAATAAGTCGAGGAATAATTAGTTTCGCCATCCCAATCGACCCTTGCCCTCCATGTATGAGGGCCTGTAGTTAAAACAGAAGTATCAAAAATTGTTCTAAATTGCCAATAAGTATCATCATACCCCAGATATAAAACTTTAGTCCCCGAATATAACGTCCCGTCAATATCTAAAAATTCATCTGCTGGCGGACTACTGGAATCATCTTGTGACTGAAATTGGATACGAAAAGTTTTATTTCCTTTAGCAAAAGTTGTACCATTAGGAGAAACTAAAATCGGTGACGGGCCACTTGGAAAACCGTTAGGATAAAAAATTACTGTCGCCATCAATCAAACTTCCAAAAAGAAAATCTCACCCTGGTCACCAACGAACACCACGTGGTCTACCCTGCTACCGTATCCAGCCACGTAACTAGACACCCACACTTGATTGGTTTCGTCCCAATACTTATCTTCGTCGTAATTTCCAGGTCTATCTTCGGGCCAGGAACTCATTGATGCTTCCTTAAATATTCAATAGATTTCAAAAGAATATCTATTGAATCATTAGCACAACCCAATAATGTATTACATTTTTGACACAATAGCCCACGTATTTTCCCTGTTTTATGGTCGTGGTCTACAGATAATCTGCGGCCATTCGTTTCTGGATTTTTACAAATTAAACAGACACCATTTTGATTATTAAATAGATTATCATAATCTTCGAGTGTCATATTATAACTGCGTTTTAAATTCTGTTTTCTAAAAATCAAATTACTTTTTTCCGTATCCTGAAACTTTTTCTGTTTCTTTCTAATTGCTATCTTCCCTTTTTCTGATTTCATATATCTTTTTTGTATTGCCCTAAATTTTTCTGGGTTATCCTGTATCCATTTACGATTTAAAGCATTTAATCGTTTTTTATTCTTCTGATAATTAGCAGCCTTATATTCTTTCTCTTTTTGTTTATCTTTAAATGGCATCAATCTGGCTGGATATATGTAGACGTAATCGCATCAATAAGAATAACAGGGCGTGCTCCACCTATCTGTGTAGCGTGGGCTTTAATAAACCCACCACGCTGACCACCGTTCCGTTCCACCTCTACATCAAACGCACGTACATTCTGTGCATGTGGAGTCGTTAGGGGCGGCTGATGTTCTGCTGATACACCTTTATGTAGCCCGAATATCGGAAATGGTAATTCAGCCATAGCAATCTCCAAAAATAGGGACGGAGAAGGGGACTCCGCCCCACTATAGTGTGCACACGGAATAATTACGCTACCGTTACTACGTCAAAATCTGGACTAGCGGCTGTTCCTTCATTAACATATATTATAGAAGAACCAGCAGCCAACGACTTAATGTATATACACCCCGGTGCATAAACATTAGCCTGAGCTTCCAGGACAGTATGTGCAGCCGAACCGTAACAGAATATGATACCTTCTTCTGTTTTAAACATGGTTCTTATTACAGCCGAAGCAGCCGACCCTGGAATCATAGTTTCAAAGTCAAATTGAGATAAACCCATTTTAAAACTCCTAATCTAATTTTTCAACTTCAGTATAAAATTTCGCACGTGGCATTTTTCTGCCTATTCTCGTATGCATAATGCTACGTGCATCAGAAGCATATGCCTTCGGCAGAGTTTTTTGTGTATATTCATTAACATAATCATCGAGCACCTTATCAAATGCCATAGATGCTTGATACATAATCGCAGACTTAATGGCCCTATCAAACTTAATACCAGCAGGATGTAAGTTATTCAATGGTGTTACTGCATATACACTATTTTCTGCGGGGTCAACCCCATCAGCATCCCCATTAGGTTTCAACCAATCAGCTACATTAAATGTACCTGCTGCAACAGTATAAGTAGTCACTAACGCCCAACTACCCCTTCCAGTGCCATCAATTATCTCTATTCTCCAGCCATCAAAATAGCCATCCGCTTCATCGCGTGTCGCATCAACTAATGTAAGGGTACTTGTAGAATCAGCTACCCCGACTTCTATATCAAGTTTATCAAAACCTACTACATAAGGAAACTCAATAACATCCGCCTGTGATGGGTCCGGGTACATCGTCAACTCGAACCTACGCTTAGGACCAAGAGTCTCAGCCTGTGGTTCTACCTGACGAATAGCCAGGAAATAAGGTGGTGCACCGCTAACGCCAGTTTGTCGCAATCTACGTATCTCTGATTCAAGCACCCAGGTTATTCTTTGACTATGCTGTGATTCTTTCTCGAAGGCTGCTTTACCTGCTATTTCTCCGAGGTAATATTCAGGTAGGTAATATCTGCCTATGTCACCTGCTACAGTTTCATATGGAGTTATAGCAAATGTACTATCCGTTGCGGGGTCCGTACCCCCGGCATTACCATATTGGTCCAGCCAATCAGCTACCGTCACGGTTCCAGTCAACGCAGTATAGCTAGTAATTTTTGCCCAACTACCGACACCAGTCCCCGTTAATATGTAACAGTAATAATCTTTAAGGTCATTATCTGTATCATAAGTATCAGCCAAAGTCAAATCAACTACGGTCGTAGTGTTAGCAGAATCAGCCGTTCCGGTAACACGAAGATTAGAGATATTCACACGTAAGATACGTTTACGCCACTTCCACCCGGAAGCTGGTGCATCGTCCATGAACATCTCTATGCCATCAGTGATAACCTGTTTCACATCTTCAAGGTCGTCTGTATCAATCGGTGGCATCGCCCGGCTCGTCCCCGCCGTGCCTCGGTACGCTATTCCCGCTTCCTTAGCTACTCTCGTCGTCAGCTTCAGCATTGTCTGCCGTGTCGTCGGTTCCGACATTCTTATTCTCCAACATCTCTAATGTTATCCCAACTATCAGAGGTTTATGAAATTTAGCTATTCTTGATTTAAGTAAAGTTATATCTTCAGATTCTAAATCTATAGATTCGGCTTTGTGTATTGCTCTTGCCAGTTCAAATCTTTTTACCTTATCGTCGGCTGGCACTTTCTCGCCTTGTTCTTCGCCCAGAAGAACGTCTACACATATAAACCCCAATGTAGCATCCTCGAAACTAGCTATTACAGTCTTACCATCTTTTTCCTCAGTAATAGCTTTCCCCTTTATGGATTCGCCGTCAAAGTCTTTTAACACTTGTGTAAAGTCGATAATCATTTTAGTCCCCTTTAATTAAATTGTCACTTACTTTTTCTGTGCATCACGGAGTCGTTTATCTTTCAACGGCGACCCTAGTAATGGAGCTTCTTCCTGTTCCGGTTCCGGGTCAGGTATCTGTGCTGGCACTTGTCCTTCTTCTTGCTTCTCATTTTTATTAAAAATACCCATTTTATTCTCCTTTAAAATATGGGGTGCTCACTATGGAGCACCCCTAAGCCATTAAATTTACTGATTACATACCGGTTAAACAGAACAACGGGCCATTGTTTTCCTGGTCCCCTGCGATTGCATAACCCGCACGCTGGTCAGAATTAGCCGATGGAACTGTAATACCAGCTAGAGCAACATCTCCTCTAACAACAATTCCGTTAGCTGCCCAATAACCACTAAACTGTCCGTTACCCGTACCGGATTCAACACCAAGAGCAGGACCGGGAACAGGCCAACAAACACCTCTTGTCTGCACCCAGAAGTACGTGAGGGTAGCCGCTACATAAGCAGCAGGTAATCCAGCAAACGCCTGAAAAGTACCACCGCTACGTAAAGACGAATACGGGTTTGCATATATTTCTACAGCAGCAGTACCCGCTACATAGGCGTATGTCACGCTAGCATCCAGTTGAATCTTGTATGCCAAATTCGCGTCAGAAGCAGCATTACCTATAATCCCACGAACTGTGGTGTATAAATCTGCACCACCCTGGAAGATAATCACATACCCACCACGAAGTTCATCTAATGTTACTGCGTCGTGTGTACCTGCTGGTACCGTCAATTCGCGGTCCCCGACGGCTGTACCTATAACTAATGCCGTATATCCCTGATGACCGGAATCCGTAAAGTGAACGCCGTATCCATTGGAACATGCAGACCCCGACTTGGCATATCTGAACTCACGACCATCGGGTAGTACGACCCTATCACCAAGATTGTGCTTAGGGTCTTTTACAGTTGACGTTCTGTAAAGAAAATCCCAATTAGGACTACTGTCACTCTGGCTAAGGCCAGTAGTACCTAATTGTGTGTGTCTTGCATTACCTTTACTCATAATATTCTCCTCAGTTTTCAATTATCGTTATGAAGATTTGTGTAATACAAATCCACAACGCTTCATGTTCTCAACGAGTACCTGGTGGGCACCGTCAACGTTTATACTATAAACCGTATGCTGCAACGGCTTATGGTTCTGAGGAGGCGTAGTTTTCATCCAATAACCATCATGGACGATAGGTTTAAACCAAGCCATATCCATAAAGTATATCGGTGAATATGTTGCACTATCAAGTGTATCTAGCGGAATGACCGGAATCTTATTTACACGCACAAGATTACCTTCATTCACAAGCATACCACCCATAACTTCTTTACTGGTTGAAACATGATTATCATCCTTATTATCAACCAACTCCATCAAATCGAGCACCGTATCAGTACCAGCTACAGCACGATACTTCAAGGCACGCTCTTTGATAAGCGGCGATTTTAGGAGAATCGGATACTTCATGTTGGTTTTAATTAATGCTTTACGCATAATTTTGAGTAATGCATTATTAACACCAGTATACACGCCACACCAGTTACGCCATTTTGCCTCAACAGCACTATCAATACCCGCACATACTGTACTAGTACCACCACCAGTAAATGTCACTGTAGAACCGTTGAAGTCACTACCAGTATTCAATGTACCTGTACTATCCAAAACACGCAGATAATACGGTAATGTAAACGGAGTAGTCTTATCCGTTATACTGGCAGGAGCAACAATCATAGTTTCTTCCATCAAATCAGCAAGGTCAATATACATCTGGTCTTTTCGAGTCTGGACCAGGTCAATATAACCTTTTGTAGAATTTTGTTGATTAACAATCTCCCACTCGTCCCAGGATGCATTAGCTGTTAATTTAGCCCAATGCACGTCGATAGTTTGGATAACATCCTTAGTCTTATATTCATCCGTATCATAGACACCAGAATATTTGGCTGTACCAGCAGTATCAAACACTACCTTACGTTGAATACTGGTACCACCATCTATCACTACGCTGTCCTGGTCAAACAGGGAACTCCAAAAATACTCATCGTGGTCGAGCACATACTGCAACTCTTGTTTTGGCAGGTCTGCCAATGTAGTCGCTAATAGGTCCTCGATGTCCTCTGGTCTGTAACCCATAGTTTAACCTTTCCTATTTATTAAAGACTTTGTGCAAACGTACAGAAGCATTGGCTTCTGCCTTCTCCATAGTTAACTCACCAGAACCAGAAGGTTTGGAACTACTGGAAGGTTTCAAAGTTATGCCTGCTGCTCGTTTTTTACTTTTAGATTTAATATCCTTACGAATAACTTGCTCACGTACTTCTACCGTAGCCATCAGGTGTGCCTTATCGAGAGCCACACTTAATTCCATTTCAGTACCACGCTCTTTAGCACCAGCCATAATATCCCCGGCCTGTCCGACCAAATCCTGTCGGTTAGTTAATTGAGTTATAGTAAGATTATTCCAGTCTTTGCTGCCTTTTTTAATCTCACCATAAAACTCACCATAGACAACCATTTCGGGGTCATTAAAGAAACCTTCAATTTGTTGAGCCGTTGCCACATCAACTTCCTTATCTGCCCTAGCCTGTGCTGTATCTACTTTCGTAGTCGAAGCAGACAATGCGGCGGCTTCTACAGAATCTAATCTGGCAACTGTTGTTTTAAGCATCTCTTGCTGCTGCTCAAACAAATCAATAACGGGGTCATCGTCACCGTACTTCTCTTTAAGTTGCCCTATATCAACCGACTTAAACTCCGTTTTCTTAACTTCTGGCTTCTCCTCTGGCTTTTCCTTAGATTCTCTACCCAATTTAGCAAATGCCTGAGAAAGAGAATTAGTATCGTCCAACATCTTAGCACAAGTACGTTTTGCTAACTCAGGGTTTTCTTTGGCTAGTTCATTGATGTCATCAATTTTCCAGCCACTATGAATAGCCGCCCTGATTTCGGCTTGCGTTAGTTTAACATCATCGTCATCTGCCGTATCTTCACTATCAGAATCATCCTTATCTGTCGAATCAGACTCAGACTCAGATTCCGAAGCTGGCTCAGAGTCATCCTTCTGAGGGTCAGTCTCCGATTCTTCATCTGATTCCTTATCCGAGGTAGAATCAGGTTCCTCTTTTGGTTCAGATTCCGGGGTAGATGGATGCTCATTAAACACCGCGTCTAATCTTTCCGTTGCATTACTTTCAACTTTCTTCTGTTGTTCTAATTCATTTGTTTTCGCCTCACTTGCTTCCTGTTCTAGTTGTTCGTTTGTTTTTTCTTCTGGCATTATATTTCTCCGAAAAGGGTAAGGACCACTATCAAGTGGTCGTTGCTTTTCTAGTTTTTATTCTCTGCGTTTTCTTCTCAAGACCAAAATGAGTGGCATATCTTTGTTGCTCTTTCACTGATTTAAAACCTAAATTACCATTTGGCAGCACATCCACATCCGGCCATTGTTTTCTGTGTTCAGCAGTCTGTTCAGAATTAATACCCATAGTCTCACTTACGTGGTAGTAATCACCACTTGAATGTCTTGTCCCGAAATCCCACCGCATGTCTTGTCCACATTTAGGACAATGGTGTACACCCTTAGTAATAGTATCTTGTATGGTTATTTCACAACCATCACATGTAAAACTATGGATTATCATCCTACATTCCTTCGTATTAATGTAGTATCTACTAACTCGTCATCTTCAAACACATCACACATGTATTGCCCTTCTTGTGGTACGTTATAATGAAATAGGGCTGTTATATTGCCGCCATGTAAATGTACATCAGGTCGGCATACACATTTCTCACTATGTTTATGTTCAATCCAATCGTCTTGTGGTATTACATTAATCATTTCTTAAATGTACTGTGTAACTTAGAAGCTACCTTAGCTTCTAAGGCTGCTTTCTCGGCAGCCGCAGCTTGTTTTACAACTTCTTTCTTAACAGTATCATAAAAACCTTTTCGTGTATCGTTGGGTATAGCTTGTGCTTTAATCAAAGTCCTCGCTGCTTCCTCAACATCATATCTATCAAACCCGTTTATTTTATCGCGTGACATCGTTGATATCTCCTCACTTATCATACTAAACCCTGATTAAGACTCTGACCCTGTGCCGCCCCACCCTGTACCTGCGTATTAACTTCCTGTTGCGGAGTTAGTACTGGCCGTTGTGTAGCCGGATTACCTTTATTCTGTTGTATCCCGGCACCAGGCGTACTTGCTTTACCTGAGTCTTGTGGCCCCATCTGTGCCATCATCTGCATCTTCTGTTGCCACTCCGGGTCATTAAATATATCTTCAACAATATCTTGTATACCCATTTCAAATGCTACAGCAGTTAAATATTTTGTTATGTTAAATTGCTGTCCTACTTGTGCTAATATCATAGCAGTATTAGCAGCATTTGGTATAATATTAGTACAAAAAGTTTCAATTCGTTTCGACCGCACCATTGGGTCCATAGGAGTCATGGACCTGGCTACAATCTTAAATACAAACTTTAAGAAGTCACCCTGTCTCTGTTCTGGTGTTAATGTCAATTGAACCTGTTCACCACCAGTAGAACGTTTAGTCAAAGGCAAATCAATGAATGGGTCAGTATGTAGATACCAGGCAACACGCCGTTGTATCTCGCTGGTGCCGTCATACACCATACCCCTCATATCTTCCAAACCAACACTGGCATTACCCTGCATAGTCATAGTCTTAGTAGCCGTCTCTTTACCACGACCACCAGACGGACCAGGATTAGCGGAAATGAAATCAGGATTACCAGACATATAATTAAGCCAAAACTGAATAGTCGCTAAAGCCGCATCATTCTTCGGGTTCTGACCGCCAATAGAAACGATGTTAACCCCCTTTGGGTCGGTAGACGGAATCCAGTCACCTGTTTTCGATTCATTAATGTCGTCTACTTCGTCAGATTGAGCTGGATTAAATAGGCCAATATCTTTCTGTTGTCTTATCTGTTCCAGTTCTTTATTGAATACCTCATTGGCTGCTTTAGCAAGGTCATACCATACACTAACTGGTGCGACTGGGAATGGGTTCTGGTCTACAGGCTGAGAAAATGATAAGAACACATACGGACCTTCTTTGACTCCATTATAATCAGCTACCTTTATGTACCCTGGTTGAATAGTCTGAGTCGGGTCGCCCATAGTTATTATGGCTTCAGCTTCCGGGACATACATTTCTACTACATCAACTTCATCCTGTAATCTGGTCATAGCCCCTTTAGCTTCGGGGGTCCTGGTAAGGTCAGCTAATTTTTGTGCATGATTAATAGGAGACGACGGTAATCTTTTAACAATATCGTGGTCATATCCATCAGTATCAAGCAATAGTTGTCGCGGTACCGTAGTTCTGTGCCACATAGAATTAGCTTCTCTGATATCTGTACATGCCGGGTCAAACCCAAAATTATCTATAGACACATTCTTAGCATATACTTGTCCAGGGTCTATCATTACATCGTCGAACTGAAATAACTCACCAGATGCAGCCAATCCGACCTGCATAATACCCCACCCAAACATAGCATTAGTAATCCATTTTCGTAATTCGTCTTTTAGCCTGATGTCCCTGGCAACGGAATCAAGTCCAAGACCTAACAACTCTGCATATGCTTTATGTGCCAGATATGGTGTGGTAACATTTGTCACCGGAGTATCCATTACCAGA
>SDBU01004478.1_pt1 | contig 17117 bp, 21 predicted proteins | sample 2277071 | NCBI WGS metagenome assembly SDBU01 (sample SAMN10397929, study PRJNA504765) | marine sediment metagenome | isolation source: marine sediment core GS08_GC12, 126 cmbsf | place: Arctic Ocean: Gakkel Ridge, Loki's castle | collected 2008 | reverse complement strand
ATTGTTTCGATCTCCCATCTTTTGCCCACTCAATATCCATTGGCAGACCATAATACTCCTCTATCATTTGAGCCCATTTAGCTAAAATTAAAATTTCTTTTTCTTTTAAAATAAACCTTCGCTGATCTTTCGAAGGAACTTTTACTTCCTGAACATCTTCCTTTTTAGAATAAACTAATTTTCTTCTTTTGGTCCCTAAATTTTTGGAAATAATTGGCTCAAATCCTTTTTTCAAAGTAGATTTAAAAATCAAAAACTCATCTGGTACAACCCTCCCCTTAACTACCATTTCTCCTAATCCCCAAGAACCATCAATTAAAATAACCTCTCTGAATCCGGTTTCCGTATCTAGGGTAAAAATTACCCCCGAGGAAGATAGGTCACTCCTAACCATTTTTTGAACTCCGACTGATAGGGCAATTTTAAAGTGGTCAAATCCTTTTTCTTCTCGATAAGAAATTGCTCGGTCAGTGAATAAGGAAGCCATGCATTTTTTAACAGTTTTTAACAAATTTTGCTCTCCCCGAACATTTAAATAGGTCTCCATTTGACCAGCAAAGCTAGCTGTAGCTAAATCTTCAGCGGTGGCTGAACTCCTGACGGCCACATCAGGATTTTCTCCGTATTTTTTGCCAAGTTTTCGATAGGCTTTAATTATTTCTTTTTTAAAATCTTCAGGAAATTCAGATTTTAAAATTAATTCTCTTGCCTCTTTCCCTACTTTCTGTAAGTTTTTAATGTTTTTGACTTTGAGTTTCTTAAAAACTCCTTTAAGCTTTGACAATACCTTGTTCTTCTTCAGAAAGTAGCGGTAAGCGAAGGAAGTGGTAGCAAAACCATCAGGAATATTAATTCCCTTTCTGGTCAGATTGGAAAGCATCTCTCCCAAAGAAGCATTTTTCCCACCGACCAAACGAACATCTTTTTTAGAAACTTCTCTAAACCAAAGAATATACTTTTGGGACTTTTTTTTCATTGTTTTATTGTTGCTTTAATCTTTTCCACGCTTTCAGGATTGGCTAAAGTGGAAAGATCGCCAAGACTCTCGCCAGTAAATAGTTTTCTTAAAATTCTCCTCATAATCTTGCCTGACCTGGTCTTGGGAAGATCTTTAACTAAATAAACCTCTCTTGGTAAAGCAATCGGTCCGATTTCTTTTCTAATTTGGCCAACAACTTCTTTTTTAACTTCTTCATTTGATTTCTTCCCCTTATAAACAACAAAAGCTACTGGCACCTCTCCTTTTATTTTATCAGCCACGCCCACCACCGCACACTCAGTAATCTCAGGGTGAAAATTAATAGCTTCTTCTAGCTCACCAGTGGTTAATCTGTGACCAGCCATCTTAATTACATCATCCACCCGACCAATAATTCTAATTAAGCCATTTTTGTCTTTGTAAGCTCCGTCGGAAGTAAAGTAAACTTTCTTTCCATATTGACTCCAATATGTTTTTAAATATCTTTGGGGATTCTTATAAACTCCCCTTAACAGTCCCGGTGAAAAAGGAGGCAACAAAACTAAGTTTCCCTCTTTATCCGGAGGGCAAGATTTGCCTTTTTCGTTAAATATATCAAACTTCATCCCAGGAAAAGGAACTCCGGTAAAAGCAGGCTTAAAGGGACCGATGCCCGGCAGAGAGCTAATCAAGATTCCGCCAGTTTCGGTTTGCCACCAGGTATCAACAATTGGACATCTTCCTTTACCAATTTCCTTGAAATACCATTGCCAAGCTGCTTCAGCTATCGTCTACCCAACTCAACCTAGCAATTTTAAAGTTTGAACTTTGTGGTTTCTGACTATAGCTGTTCCTAGTTCTTCAAAGTTTCTAATGGCTGTGAGAGCAGTATAAAAAATAGTTACTTTGTGCTTTTCAATAATTCTTGCCCAGCGGTCTGGAATTGGCCAGTCAGGTGCTCCTTCAAAAAAAAGAGTTGGCATACCATTTAACAAAGGTGAATAAAGACCATAGGTATGACCAGTTACCCAGCCAACATCAGCTGTGCACCAAAAAATATCCTTGGCCTGAAAATCAAATATCCATTTGCCAGTAAATTTAGCTTGAACTGTATAGCCACCACAAGTATGCATGCAACCTTTAGGCTCGCCAGTTGAACCAGAAGTATAAAGTATAAATAACAAATCCTCTGAATCCATAGCTTGGGGCTGGCAAAAATCCTTTTCTTTTTCTACAAGATTTTGATACCAAACATCTCTTTTGGTATCCCAGACAATCTTATTTTTTGCTCTCTTAACTACTACTACTTTCTTAACTTTGGTTTCTCTTACTCCCTGATCAGCACTCTCTTTCAAGTTAATAATTTTACCTCGTCTATAATAACCATCAGCTGTGATTAAAATTTTGGCTCCAGTGTTTTGAAGTCTTATTTTCAGGGCATGGGAGCTAAAAGCGGAAAAAACCACGGCATGAACTGCTCCAATCCTAGCACAAGCTAACATCGAAATTGCCACCTCGGGAATCATTGGCAAATATATTCCTACCTTATCTCCTTTCTTTACTCCCAATTTCAAAAGGGCGTTGCTAAATTTATTAACTTCCCTGAAAAGATCTTGGTAAGTAAGAATTCTTGGTTTTTCTTTTATCGGTTCTGGCTCCCAAATTAAAGCGGGCTTATCTCCTCTTTCTTTTAAATTTCTATCTAAGCAATTTTCAGTAATGTTTAATTTTCCTCCCAAAAACCATTTAAAGTAGGGAGGATTATGTTCAAAAACTTTTTTCCACTTTTTTTTCCAAAATATTTCTTCAGCTAATTTCTGCCAAAATTTAATTGGATTTTTATTGGCCTGTTGATAGATTTTTTTGTCGTTCAACCAAGCTTTCTTTTTAAATTTTTTGCTGGGAAAATATAAATTTCCTTTTTTAATCATATTAATTTATTATACCTTAAATAAAAAAACGAGGCAAAACCTCGACTGTGTTATTCAAATCTCTATTGATTATTAAAGTTTCTTGCCTAGATATTCGGCAAATTCAGCTAAGCGGCAGGCGTAAGCCCATTCATTATCATACCAAGCAACAACTTTGACTAAATTATCTTGGGCCATGGTTAAATCAGCATCTACTATGGCTGAAAAAGAATTTCCTTTATAATCAGAGGAGACCAAAAAAGCATCTTCTATGTCCAAAATTCCCCTTAATTCTTTTTTCTGGGAAGCTTTCTTAAAAATATAATTTACTTCTTTTTTAGTTATTTTTTTCTCAACTTGGCAAATTAAATCAAGCACAGAAACAACAGGAGTAGGAACTCTTAAGGCAATGCCATCTAATTTACCTTGGAGTTCTGGCATTACTCTACCAATTGCTTTGGCTGCTCCAGTAGTTGTAGGAACAATATTTAAAGCGGCTGCTCTTGCTCTTCTCAAATCTCTATGGGGCAAATCTAAAATTCTCTGGTCATTAGTATAACTATGAATAGTAGTCATAAACCCTCTAATAATTTTAAAATTATCATTTAAAACTTTAACTACCGGCGCCAAACAATTAGTCGTGCAAGAACCCATATCAACAATTGTATCTTTTTTAGGATTAAATTTTTCTTCATTTACTCCTAAAATATAACAAGGAATTTTTTCTGGGCTTTTCGAAGGAGCCGAGATAATTACTTTTTTAGCACCAGCTTTAAGATGTTTTCTTGCTCCTTGAAAATCAGTAAAATGGCCAGTACATTCCAAGACAAGATCAATTCCTAGCTTTTTCCAAGGTAATTTTAAAGGGTCTGTTTCAGCAAAAATTTTAACTTTATTACTGATTGGCTTTTCGTAAATCCCGTACAGAGAATCATATTTAAAAAGATAAGCCAAGGTTTTCTTGTCAGCTAAATCATTAATAGCTACCACTTCTAATTTGGGATGATCATCTAAAATCCTGCGAAAAGCAGGTCTGCCAATCCGACCAAAACCATTGATAGCAATTTTTATTGACATAAAAATAGTTTGTTAAGACCAAGCCTCAACAAATCTTTATTCTTTAATTTTTAAAAGTTTAGTGATTTTCTCTTTATCAAAGCCAACTACAATTTGGCCATCAATCTCAATAATCGGCGCTTCCATTTTCCCAGATTTTTTAATCATCTCGTCCCTGGCTTTTTTATCTTGAGAGACATCAACTTCCTCAAACTTTATCTTATGCTCTTTTAAAAATTCCTTTAAAGTAAAACAGTAAGGACAAGCTGGTGTAGTATAAACTTTTACCATAGTATTAAAATGAGCAATCTGATAATTTAGCTAATTCTTCTGGCTCCTTAAAACCTGATTTCTTTTCTCCTCCAATTTCCCAAGTTGGAAAACTAGAAATGCCAGCCGCTTCACACTCGGGAGTGGCTTCATTGGTCTCCTCGTCTATACACTCGATATAAGGCAAAAACTGAACTGCCTCGCCAAAGCTTTCTTTCTGGCGCTTACACCAGCTGCACCAGCTAGCTCCATAAAATTTATCTCCTTTTTCGGTCAGACATTTAGCCAGAGATTCTAATTGTTCTGGAGAAAGTTCTACTGTTTCGGAATCTGCTGGCTGGCCAGCAGCTTCTTCTTCGGTTTCAGTTTCTGTTCCAGTTGCCATATCATATCCTTCAGGGAATAAAAATCGTCCGTCTTTGGTTACATAGGAATCGTATTCTATTTCTCCAATTTTCAGTTTAATTTTGTAAACCAACCCTTCTTCGCTAACGTCTATCAAAGAAGCGGTATCCCCTTCAGCTAAAATATTCTCATTAATATAATCTACTACCTTTTCAACTGTTTCCTGGGGCAGAGAGCTTTTGTCTGATTCTTTACTCTGGATAAAGTAAAAACTTCCGGCAATTAATAGACCGGCCGCAACAATAGATATTGGTATTAAATACTTGTTCATATATTAAGATTTTATCTTATTCAAATCCCTTAGCAAAGCCTTGTTATCGATGTTGTACATTTTACAGATATCGCCAATTTTCAATTTATTCATCTCCATTTGGGCGAAAGGACAACTCAAACAAGGTAAATCGTACTTTGCCATAATTTCTCTGGCTTTTGGGTTAGCCAAAAGCTCAGCTAGGATTGTCTCTTTAGTAATTTTATTAGGCATTAATTAACCCGCTAACCAGCCACCATCGATTACTACCGTCGAGCCGGTCATATAAGAAGAAGCGTCGGAAACTAAGAATAATACTAAATCAGCGATATCTTGTGCTTTTCCCATCTTACGGAGAGGCACTCTGGCTAAAGTTGCCTTTAGCATCTTGGGATCTTTCATTGCTTCTCCAACCATTGGAGTATCAATCATGCCAGGGGCAATAGCATTAACTCTGATATTAAGGGGGGCTAATTCTACAGCTAAGGCCTCAGTCATTCCAACAATACCACCTTTAGAAGCGCAGTAATGGGCAATATTGGGAAAACCAATTCCTTGCTGACCCATTGCTACAGAAGCAATATTAACAATTACTCCAGATTTTTTCTTTGCCATTTCTTTAGCTGCTGCTTGGGCGCACAAAAAATATCCTTTTAAGTTAATGTCTAAAGTTTTGTCCCATTGTTCTTCTGTCATCTCCAAAAAAGGAACGAACTGAGCAATACCAGCATTATTCACTAAAATATCAACTTTTCCCCACTTATCAACTGTTGCCTTAACCATATTTTCTACTTCCTTCTTTTTGCTGACATCGCATTTTACAGCTATTGCCTCTCCTCTTGCTTTTTTGATTTCTTTTACCACTTTCTGACAATCTTCTTGAGAGATATCAGAAACCACTACTTTGGCCCCAGTTTTAGCTAAAAGCAAAGCATCAGCCTTACCCATTCCCCCTCTAGCTCCAGTAATAATTACTACTTGCCCTGTTAAATCCCAGGGGGGTTTGTTCGGGGCTTTATTTTTTGAATCAAACATATTTTTGAGTTTCAGCGAAAAAATATAAGAATCTTGTGAAAGTAAGGTTCGACATATTTTTTTAGTTTTAATATTTAGATGTCGACCTTATTTTAATATAACAGAACTTTAAAAAAATCACAACTTTGGCTTATACCTCTTCATGGAAAGGGAATTTAAAATAACGCTAATTGAAGAAAAAGCCATGGCGACTGCGGCAAGGACTGGGTTTAAAAGAAAACCAAAAAAAGGATATAAAATTCCAGCAGCAATAGGAATACCGGCTGAGTTATAGAAAAACGCCCAAAAGAGATTTTGTTTAATTTTCCTAACTGTATAAGAACTCAAGTCAATAGCTACAACCACATCTCTTAAATCGTCCTTAATCAAAACAATGTTGCCAGTTTCCATAGCCACATCAGTTCCAGAGCCCAAAGCAATCCCAATATCGGCCTGGGCTAAGGCTGGCGCATCATTTATTCCATCACCGACCATAGCCACCACCTTGCCCCCCTCCTGAAGCTCCTTAACCTTCTTTGCTTTATCTGGAGGTAATACCTGGGCTAAAACTTTCTCAGCATCAATTCCAAGTTCTCTAGCAATGGCTTTGGCTGTTCTTTCATTATCTCCGGTAATCAACCAAACTTCTTTTTTTGCCTTTTTTAATTGTTGGATTGCCTCTTTGGAAAATTCTTTTAGGGTGTCGGCCACTGCAACAATTCCCTCAACCTTTCCATCAGATGCCAAAACGACCACCGTTTTACCTTCCTTTTCTAATTTTTGAAGATCCCCTTCTAGGTGCTCAATCGAAATATTATTTTCTTGCATTAAAATTCGATTGCCAACCATGATTTCTTTCTCCAAATATTTAGTTTTAATTCCCTTACCAGGAAATGTCTCATAAAATTTTGTTTCCAGAATTTCCATTTTTAATTCTTGGATTTTTTTTACAATTGCTTTACCAATCGGATGTTCAGACCCCCTTTCAGCAATAGCTGCCAATTTTAAAACCTCATTTTTATCCAACCCTTGATAAGATATAATATCAGTAACCACTGGCTCGCCTTTAGTCAGGGTTCCAGTTTTGTCAAAAATAATTGCCTGAAGCTTGTGAGCAGTTTCCAGAGCTTGGCCACCCTTGATTAAAATCCCTCTTTCTGCTCCCAATCCAGTTCCAACCATGATAGCTGTTGGGGTAGCAATTCCCAAAGCACAAGGGCAGGCGATAATTAATACGGCAACAAAAATTATCAGGGCAAATAAAAATGGCTGGCCAGCCAAGAAATACCAGTAAAAAAGAGACGAAATGGCAATAACAATAACTATTGGCACAAAATAAGAAGAAATTTTATCAGCTATTCTTTGAATCGGCGCTTTTTGAGTGAGAGCTTCTTCAACGATTTTAATAATTTGAGCTAAAAGGGTATCTTTTCCAACCTTAGTTGCCCGAAATTTCAAAAGGCCAGATAAATTCATTGTTGCTCCAATCACTTCGTCACCCTCTTTCTTCCCAACCGGCATTGATTCACCAGTAATGACTTTCTCATCAACCGAGGAATATCCTTGAATAATAGTGCCATCAACCGGAATTTTTTCTCCCGGCCTAACTATTACCATGTCGTCAACTTGAACATCTTTTATCAGTATTTCTACTTCTTTCCCAGCTTTCTGCACTCTGGCAATCTTTGGTTGTAAACCAATTAGTTTTTTAATGGCCGCCGAAGTCTTACCCATACTAATTGCCTCCAGCAACCTTCCTAAAATAATTAAAGTAATGATAATAGCGGCCGTATCAAAATAAACCTCTCTTCCTAAAGCCGGGAAAAATGCTACAGCTGCGCTATAAAAATAAGCAGCTGAAGTCCCAATGGCAATTAAGGTGTTCATGTCGCTGGTCTTATTTTTCAAAGCAATCCAGAAACCTCGATAGAACTGCCAGCCAACCCAAAACTGAATCGGAGTGGCTAATATCAATAAAACAACGAAATTCTGTAAAATTCCCGGAACCCAGGGAAACCATTCTGAAAAACTGCCAAGAAAAATAGGAAGACTTAAAATGGTTCCAACCAAAATTTTGATCTTTAAAATTCTAATTCTTCTCTCCTGGGCAATTTTTTCTTTATCCTCTTCTTCTATATCACCCTTTAAATCTTGGGGCTCATAACCTGCTCCTTTAATTTTTTCTTTAATAACCGAGGGGTTTGTCAAAATTGGCTCAAACTCAATAACTGCTTTTTCTAAAGCGAAATCTAATTTAACCTCACTGACTCCCTCAACTGACCCTATTGCCTTCTTAACAATCTGAGCGCAATGAGGATTATTCATTCCAATCACTTTCAGGGATATGACCTCTTTATTTCCTTTTCTTTCTTTCTTGGGAAGTATCAAATCGTATCCTAGCCCTTGAACTTCTTTTTGAATTTCAGCAAGACTAATTTTTTCCTCCTCAAACTCCAAATACATCTGCCCCAAAGGAAAATTAACTTGGCAGGTTTTAATCCCAGGGATTTTTGAAATTCCTTTCTCAACAGTCAAAGCGCAAGAAGGACAATGCATGCCTTGAATTTTAAATACTTCTTTTTTCATTTTTCTGTCTTTGATTCTTCTATTTTTTACATTTTTTCTCCTTTATAACAACATCCAATAAGATACCAAATACCGACACCAATATATGCCCAAATATAAGTCTGGATGGCCCCAAAAATAAAACTCAAGGGATTCATATTGTTAAAACCAAGAAAAGCCATCTTAAAAAGTCTTAAATGCAGATCTTGCTCTATTGGCCTCATAAAATACCAAAAAAAACAAATTGCAAACAGAATAACTAGAAATAAACCAATAGAATTAGCGCATTTCCAATAGTTGCATTTTTTTTGTTCTGTCATATTTTTAAAATTAAAAATTAATTTTTAACTCGGCCTTTGGACACTGGACATTTTTTATCTGAGTAAGCGCAAATTATACAACATTCTTTTTCTGGCGTTGTAATTAATTTCTGGCATTTTTCGCATTTCCAGAAAACCAAACACCCCTTCTGGGGAATCTCTACTTCCATTATGTTGCCACAATAAGGACATTTTAAATTAGCAATGTCTTTTTTAATCATTATTCCTTAAGTCCCATTCAAAGATTCTTAAATAGGCATCTTTAATGGTGAGTTTTATTTTTTTGGCTTTGCTGTCTAGTGATGGAAAAAACAGAATACCGGATCTATGATGTCCTCCAAGAGGAGACCCTTCCCATCTTAAAGACTGGTACTTATTCCCAAGATCATCCTCTAGGCTTGATATCTTGACTGGATTAAAATCTAAAGAGCCCGAATGAGTATCAATTCTTATCTCAAATTTAATGGAATCATTAAAGCTAAATTGCAAGGGGATTACTTCAAATGAAATTCCACCTTGAATATCTGCTTTGCTTGATAAGTTTATTATTTTCTTGTTTGTGTTTTCCGACTTTTCTTCATTATTAATTTCAGAAGAAACTATCACTCCTGCTGAAATGCTTGTTTCCCCAAGATTGTTTATCGAGAAAAAGGTTATTAGAAACAAAATTAGAGAAGAACCAATAGCTATTTTTTTTACCTGTCTCATGTCATAAATTAATACTCTTTTTAAAAACCCTTCGGAGAGACTGTGTTTCTGGATAATTTCTAACATTATGGTAATGCCAACTAAATTTGAAAGAATTCCAATAATGATAAACAGTAATTGATATTTAGTTAAAAATACAGCTGCTACCGCCAGCCCCATCAAGGGTAAAACATCAACTAAATGATGTAGGCAACAGGCGATCATTGAGCCAGTTGATATACCACCTGAAGTAGTTACAGCTGTCGTAGGACTAGCCATTTGTTTTAAACGAAAAGATGCTCTGATAAAAAAATAGAGACCGACTTGAAATCCGAAACCTACTACCAAGAGTAAAATCCAATACCACATCTGGCTAAATTGTTCGATGGCATGGGAAAAAGAATTGGCCAGAGAAAGAATAATAAAATATAAACTCAGCAAAGATAGGCTGGCTATAAAACCAATAGTGACAAATTTTTTATTAGTTATAGTTGAAGACATAATTTAAATAATCCAGGTTAAAATAATAAGTAAGGTATAAATACTAACCCCTAGCAAAAAATATTCCGGTCTTCCTTTAGCTTCCCTAGGAATAAAATCCATAATGACGATATAAAGAAAGGCTCCAGCGATAAAAGCTAAAAGAATATGATATAAAAATGCTTGCTCTAAAATTATTGAAGCTAAAAGTACCCCCGAAAGAGCAGCTAAGGATAAAAGTATTCTGAAGAATTTTTGCTCCCGAAGACGAATATGAACCTCCTCAAAAGAAACCCGACTAACTGCTGCATAAAATACAATCGGGACAAAAAACAATAAGCCTTTCCAAAGAGTAACTTCTAAAAATTCAGTCAGGATAATACCAACAATAAAATAATATAAGAAAAAAATAAAGAAGTGAGCTTCTTTGAGTCTTAAAAGGATTTCCTCACCTTTACTATGTTGATAAAGATATTTTTCCAAAATATGAACCAAACTAAATCCCAAAAGAATAAAAATAAAGATCCATTGATTAATATGAGCTACGCCTACGCCTTTGTATAAATCCGGCAAGAGATACAAAAAAACATAAGCTACTGAAGCACCAGCTATAAAAGACATTGCCTTAACTTTAATCGCCTCTTTCTTAAAAAATATCTTTTCATTCCAAAAGTGAATTGCCCCTAAAAATAAACTGAGTAAAATGGCTATTTGAAAAGACATAATTGTTTAGTTTCTTCTTGAAGTTTTTTAGCAATGTTTGGCTTAATGCCAAAGAGACGAACTAAATCATTAACAGAATATTTTAATAAATCTTTGGCTAAGATAATTCTTTTTTGAGCTAATCTTTCTCTCGTATATCTTGTAAGAGATGGCAAAACAGTAATAGGATAGAGCCCTTTCTTTTCGATTAGATATTCCAGACTTTCATTTTTAGGATAACGCCAGCTAATAATTTTTAAGCCAACACAACGACTATAGCGGATTGCCTCACTTGTACATTTTGTATTGGTTACCAACCATGCTTGATGAAAAATCTTTTTCACATCCAAAAATCTGGCATAAATATAAAGAGCCACTTTTACATCCGACCGCGCACCTCTACTATTATGATATTTACATTCAATCATAAAGTGCTCTTTTCCTTTTTTAGCAACAACATCAATTTCATGGTTAACGCAATGTCCCTTGACTACCCTCCCTACCCGAGTAGCGTAATCATACTCTTTTAAAATTTCAGCAACATATCTTTCGAAAGGAAAACCAGTTGGTCCCAACTTCATAATTGCTCTTTTGAGATTATAGCGGGCAGCTAATATGGGGTTTTCTTTTCGAAGGCAGCGCGTAACTTGCTCGAGAACCTTCCCTGAACTCATTCCAGGACGAACACTTTTTATTACTTCCTGAGAAACTTTTTGCGCTAAACTCGGTTTAGCACCAGCTCTCTTAAGGGAACTGTAAAGTTTTTCTTTGCTAAATTTTTCTTTTTCGCCAGAGGCTTTAATAATATCCATATTTTAGTTAGCTAGAATGTTTAATAGTTCGCCAAGTCAAATGTTCATATAAACTAGACCAAAGCATGCCTAAGGTTAAGGCAAAAAGAAGTTCTTCGATTGGTACTCCTAAAATTAAAATTCCAGAAATTGCTCCAAAATTCCAAACTTGATCAATGTATCCTGGAAATGCCCAATTGAAAGAGGCAAAAAATGTAAAATAAAGTCCTAAAAATATTATTCCTCCAACCAGAATTTTTTTAGCTAAATCTCTCCGACAGATTATCGCTCCTATCCCTCCAACAAACATAGCAATACTGGCAGAATAAATTGGGTTAGTTTTAGTAAAAAACCAGAGTAAAAGAAAAGTTAAGGGAGCTAAAGAAAGAAAAAAATAATGAAGTTTGTGAATGGATCTAAGTCTCTCTCTTAAAGAAACTGGTCGATGTTTGATTTTGAAAATTGCTTCATATATCACAGCCGCAATTCCCCCAATAGAAAAGGCGAAGATTATGCTTTCGATATCGAAACCTGTCTTTTGGGCTAAATCAAAAAGTGAAGGCGGGTCCCAATATTCAGGTATAAAAATTGGCTCGGCAAAACCCACAAGCGATGTCCACAAGCTAACAATAAGCATTTCTTTTCTACTTTCTTTTCTTCTTAAAGTAAAAAAGATGGCTAGCCAAATAAATAAAAGCCCTAAGCTACCGCTTAACCAAACATGTTGTATAGTTATCTGCATATTTTAATTAGTGACAGCATCCTCCGCCTGTTTTTGATTGTTCTTTGACTAATTTCTTTCGATAGGTCTCCCGACAATCTTGAGAACAGAACTTCTTGCCAAATCCTTCAACATGGTCCTCTTCTTCTTTTATCTCCATTTTGCAGATAGGACACTTTTTCTTAAAAAGATTAAACATGGTTTTATCTTTTACTTTTTTTTAAAATATCTAAGAGCTCTTTTATTGCTTTTTCCTTTTTTCCTTTTTTCTGAAAGGCTTGGGAAACACAACTATGTAAATGGGCATCTAGAATCATTCCATCTACTTCTTTCAAAGCATTCTGAACTGCCAAAGATTGCTGCAAAACATCAATGCAGTATTTGTCTTCTTCAACCATTTTAATCACTTTTTTAAGATGGCCCTCAATGATTTTTAGTCTTCTTAGGGTTTCCTTTTTAGTGTTTTTTTTCATATATCCCCTTCCCCTGGTATAGGTATAAGTATATTTATATTAACAAAAATAAAAAGGGCAGTCAATTGAAGTTATCCACATCCATGTTTTACTCTTCTTCAACGAGCTCGACAACCTGAGCCAGACAAGAATTTTTTATTGTTCTAAGACAAATTAGATCGTTTTGGCCAACCTTAATATCCAACTCATATTTTCCTGTTTTAAGATTTTTCTTGGACTTCAAAAGTTCAGCTTTTCCATCTTCTGAGATTTTTCAAAATTTTGGACAAACAGCATAACAAGTTTTTACTCCAATGCAATTTTGCCGCTCAAAAATTACTTTCACTTTCGTCATAATTTTTAACTTTTAGAATATTACACCATAAACCTGAAATAAAATATGAAAGACAAAATGAACAACCACCAGTCCAATTAGTAAAATTCTGGTATAGATATGATATCTGATTAATTTATCTGCCCACTTCCTTAAGGGGTAGATTTTTAATCTAACTGCCCAGTGACAAGTAGCTAAATCAACAAAAAAGACCACTGTCAACAAAACAGCAATCCAAAAAAGCAAATCTTGGCCCAAGATTAAAGTTGGCATATTTAAGTTAAGAAAATTTACTCAATCTTTAAACTCCCTTCCATACCAGCTGCTCGGTGGCCTGGCACTGAACAGAAAATGGTATAAGTCCCCGAAGTTGAAGCAATAAATTCAATAATATCAGTCTGACTACCTCTAATAGCCCTAGAATTTACTTCCAAATCCTCAATAACTAAGTTATGATTGATACTCCCTCCATTCTGAAAAGTAATCTTAACCGATTGGCCAGCCTGAACGGTAATGGTTGAGGGAGAAAAATTATATTCAGTACCAACCACTGTAACTTCTTTAAGTTCAGACTCTCCTTCTGAAGAAACGCTCATCTCCCCTATCTCCCCTGGCACTATTCCGGGAGCTGGTGTCGGTGACTGGGTTGGTGCTTGATACCCTCTCTTTGAAAGGAAATAGCCGCCAATACCCAATGCCAGCACAATTACGATAATGAGAATTGTTTTACTCATAATTTACTCTTCTTCCTCTTTTTTTCTTCAGATGTTTGGCCACAGCCACAAGTGTCACACATAATAATCACTAAATATTAATTAGTTATTATTTTTTATCGACCTTTTGTATATTACTCAAAAACTATTTCAATTTTATCTCTGTCTTGCATAATATAATTTTCAAATTCAGAATTTGGCTGGTTATTAACAAACATTTTTACCTCGCCTTCTAGTCCATTACATTTATCAAAAATACAATCTTGATTAAATTTTTCCCCCCAGATTTCAAAAAACCTACCGAGTTTTATATCATTTTTTTTGACTAAACTGGGAAACTCCATGTGAATGATTCCGTCTGACTCGTGAGTGTGGATATAACGTTCGGTGATACCAATACCAATACCAATACCAATGTTGGCTGAAATATCTTGGTATTGACTCAAGATTTTGATACTTAAGTCAGTGTGCCAATGAATTCCCTGTCTTGAAATAATTTCTGATTCTGGCGTAGACGATCTGATAGCTAAAAACCAACTCAATGCTGAAATTCCTCCTCCGACAATTAAAACTATTATAGTTATCCATAAAAATTTCTTGAATTTTCTCTGGCGATGATGTAGGAAACGCTCTTTCTCTTTTTGCTGACGCCGAAGAAATTTTCGTTCTTTTTTGCTTAATCGCGATAAATTCTGCTGGTTTTGATTTGGCATTGAAAAATTTCCCTTAATTATAATCTAACTTTTTTTGAAAACCGCCCAAAAACCACAAAGCCAAAAATAGCAACAGAATACTAAACGCCATAATTTCAATACTATATTTTGCTAGAGATAAGCCAAGACTAACTGGTAAAAGTAGAGCTACCCAAGATAAACAGGCTGGACAGAGAGGAATTGAGACGCCAAAAAAAGTACCGACCAGACCAAAAAATCCTCCCTTGGTTGCTTTTCGAAATGAACAAACTTTTTTAGATCTTTGCCAGAAAAAAAATGAGAAGGTTATCCCAAATAAAAGTCCGTAGAGCAGATAAAAAGCCCATCTCAAAGGAGTCAAAAGTGAGAACCAAAACCAAAAATTATTTAGTCCCTGAGACAAAATCTGAATAGCTGGATAGAGAAAAAACATCAAAACACTTAAACCAAAAGCCAATCCTAAATATTTTGGCTCTTTTAACATCTTTAGAACCATCGTAATAAAATTACTGATTATTGATCAAGGCCTTTTCTATCGCAGATTTTAATGTCTCATATGGTACGGCACCCGAAACTGACTCGCCATTAACAAAACTTCCTGGCGTTCCTCTCACTCCCGCCCTAATTCCCTCCTGGTAATCAGCCTCAACGTGATCCTTGTACTTTCTAGAAGAAATGCAGCTCTCAAATTCGTTTATACTAACCCCTAAACTTTGAGCCAATTCTTTGTAAAGATCCTCTCCTAATCTTGACTGGTTATCAAATAATCCGTCGGCAAATTGCCAGAAACCTTCATTCCCTTTTTGTTCAAAGACACATTCCGAAGCTTCGGCTGCCGGCCTGGCCTGAGAATGAATAGAATCCAAAGGAAAGTGCTTGTAAACCCATCTAACCTGTTCCGGATAATCTTCTAAAATTTGCTGAACAGTAGGATGAAATCGACTACAAAACGGACACTGAAAATCAGAAAATTCAACAATAGTAACTGGGGCTTCCAGGTTTCCTCGAGTATGTTCTTCTTCGGTAGTGGTAAATTCTGCCTTATTGCCCCCTCCTTTATCCGGAGAAGCCACCTGAGCTGTCCCTGATTTTTGAGATAATTCAGCTACTGATTGAGGACTTTTTTGGTAAACAATCGCCCCCCCAATTATCAAAGAAGCGATAATGATAGACAAGGGAGTAATGTATCGTACGTTTAATTGAATGTTAATTTTTGACATAATAATTGAACTCTTAACAAATAATAAACCTAAATTCCAACAAAAAACTAGCGAAATGTCCAATTGACAGCTGACTGCAAAACGCCGAAAAATTCTGTCAATTAATCGCTAGTTAGAAACTACTCGAAAGTTGTAAATTTGAGGATGAATTATTCCTTGACGGAAAGCTTCTAAAATTGGGTTGTAAATTTTGAAAAGAAATTTACAAGACCATAAAAATATTAAAGGAGAAAGATAGGAAATGTTATCCGGTAGTAAATTCTGATTTCTTCGAAAGAAAATAACCAAAATAATGCTAAAAAATAGTAGACTATAAACAAATGAAGATTGACTTGTTAAAAAGAGATGTGCGCTACAATTTGAATCATTATGGAAAGCTGTACAATAAATAACAAAATTTAAAAATATAAAAACCAATCCAATTAACACTAGCTTGTTAGAAAAAAGAGGTTTTTTATTTAACTGATTTACCATATTACTTTTTAAGTATACTAAAATTTATTGATGCTGTAAAATCTTTAGGGAATAACCTTCGCCGATAGCCTAACTTCAACTCTTTGATTTTGGGGATCGTCGGTGGAAAGATAAATAACTCTAACGACGGGACCCACCCCTTGGGGTCCGTGAAAGGCAGGGTCAAAAGTAACTTCTAAAAATCCTGTTCCTCCTGAGGTGATTTTTTGAGACCAGAATGTTGAATTGGTGTGCATACCAAATTCTGGGCTTACTTTATCTCCTACTTTTAAGCGGGCGGTGGTACACATACAAGAGGTCAAGATGCTGTCTATTTTCAAGTCTCCTTCGCCAATGTTTTTAATTTCAAACGTTTTCTCAACTAAACCTTCTGCCATGGAAACAGTACCAGCATCATGCTCTAAAGGATTTATCTCTATCTTCCCCCTCCCTTCTCCAGTTAAATAAGGCAAACCAAAAAACAGCCCCACACTTATTAATAATGTTCCTCCAACAACTAAAAGAATTAATCGCATAAATATAATTTATTATAGAATTTTAGTAAACCAAATTACAATTTTGTAAAAATTATCAGTGAAAAGTAAAATACCTAAAATAATAAGGACTAGACCGGACAATAAATTAATCCATTTAGTTATTTTATTCCAGGTTTTAATTCTCTCCATGACAAAACTCAGAAACAAAGAAGTTAGAAGAAAAGGAATAGCTAGCCCCAAAGAATAAAAGCTCAGAAGTATCACCCCTTGACCTAAGGTTCCTTGGAAAGAAGATAAAACCAAAATTGTACCCAAAATCGGTGAAAAACAAGCTACCCAGGCAAAAGCAAAAGTCAAACCAACCAGAAAAGAACTTGTTTTATGATTTAGTTTAGAAAATAGTTTTTTAACTAAGCTTATTTGATGGTTCTTAAATATCTTTAAGAAACCAGCAAATTCTAATCCAAAAAAAATAATAATTGAACCTCCAATTTTTTGAACTAATAAACGATGGGGGGCTAAAACTTGACCGATGAGACTGGCGCTTGCCCCTAAAATGACAAAAATTATTGAGAAACCTAAAACCAATAAAACGCTGTTCCAAAAAAGCTTAATTCTTATTTCTCT
>SDBU01004477.1_pt1 | contig 17117 bp, 16 predicted proteins | sample 2277071 | NCBI WGS metagenome assembly SDBU01 (sample SAMN10397929, study PRJNA504765) | marine sediment metagenome | isolation source: marine sediment core GS08_GC12, 126 cmbsf | place: Arctic Ocean: Gakkel Ridge, Loki's castle | collected 2008 | reverse complement strand
AGGTGGGGGAGAGGGTGGCCCGCAGTTGTATAAGGAGTGGAGACCTGCTGTTCTTCCGGCGACACGTCGGCCTGGCTATCGGCCGTAACCGGTTGATACATGCCTCCCAGGGCGGCGGTGGGGTGAGAATCAACGCCCTGGTACCTGGTCTCCCCGATTATCGTGAGGATCTTGACCGTGACTTCGCGCAGGCAAGGAGAATGACAACATGATTGACGTCCAGAGCATTAAGGTTTCGCTGCCGTTGAAGAAAAAGTTTGTCGTTTCCCAGGGGCAGGCTAAGGTTAAAACCAACCTGCTGACTATTCTCAACAACCGTTACCACGGTGAAGCTTCCGGCTCGGTTTATTACGGCCCCAGCGTAGCCGACATAGAGGCCGGTATCGCCAAAGGTCTGAAGTATCTGAGAAAGTGTCGCAAAATCTCAGCGGATACCCTGCCGGAGATAAGCCGACTGGAAATCCCGCCGGTGGCCAGGTCGGCCCTGATAGCCATGGTTGTAAATTACCTCTCCGGCGAGTCGGGCCGCTATCCCTGGGAGGTGCTATCGCTGGGGACACCGGTCGGTATCCGCAGTTCCATCACGATAAGTATCGACAAGCCACAGGAGATGATTGCAGCTATCAAGGCAACTGAGTATCCAATCGTCAAGGTGAAGATGGGCAGCGAGGGTGATGAAGAACTGCTGGATGCCCTCGATGAAATTACCGGCAAGACGATCCGTGTCGACGTCAATGGCGGTTGGACCTGCGCCCAGGCCGAGGAGATGATATTCCGCCTGGCGAAAATGGGCGTCACCGTTATTGAGCAACCGACCGCTGTGGAGTCGATCCGGGACTGGCCCCATCTGAAGGGAAAGATCGAAAACCTGGAGTTGATTGTTGACGAAGGTCTCAACAATCTTGAAGATTACCAGCGATTTGCCGCGTACGTCGACGGTATCAATATCAAGATGGAAAAATGCGGCGGCATAATCGAAGGAGTCAGGATTGCCCGACAGGCACGTAAGGACAAGAAGAAAGTAATGCTGGGCTGCATGGTGGCATCTTCGGTGGGTATCGCTCAATCGGTGTACATGTCGGCCGAGGCCGACTACTTTGATCTTGACGGCCCCATGCTTCTGGAAAACGATATCGCCAGTGGGATCAAATATGACAGGGAGTCAATTGAGGTTGACCGTGAAATCATCGGCGGCCCCAAGCTAAAACGTGACGTGGTCGAGAAGTATATCAGCGATTAGACGACTCGCTCTGATCTGCATCATCCTGCCGTTATCCGCGACCGGGGCGATTGCGGCACCCGTTTCTGTATCTGTTACTGTTGACACAGCTTGTATCAACGTCATATACCCCAAACTGGATCAGTCGATAGCCGTTGTCGACTCCACGTTTATCTTCGGGCACGTGGTCCTCCCGGAAGGGATGCAGGTGCAGCGGTTGACAATCAACGGTCAACCGGTAGAGGTCCATGCCGAGGGTGGTTTCCTGGCTTTCCTGCCGGTCCGACCGGGGCGGTTTGTGTTTCGACTGGAGGCTGACGTCGCCAGTCAGATTATCGAGTTTTCCCCCCGACAATGGCGTCTGAAAATGCGGCAACGTTCGAACACAAAGCAGCGGGCACCCGTTCATCTCACCGATTCCCTCGTGATAAATGTGGCTGCGCCACTCCCGGCGTTGTCACGAGACAGTTTGATAATCGGGCAGGAACTAGGGGCGCCGTCAGGAGACCTGGTGCTGCGCACCGGTGATAGACTTCAAGTACGTTTTCGCGGTACGCCGGGTTGCCGGGCCTGGTTCGCTCTGCCCGGAGCAGTCGACTCGGTATCGATGACCGAGATGGCATCACCGTTGTCCGAAAGTGGGAGACAATCTGTGTTTGGAGCGACCGCCGTGCCTGAATCGATGTCTCTTTCAGGAAACTACGCCGGTTTCTATGACGTGCCGGACGGCATCAGTACGGATTCTATCCGTATCCAATATCACCTGGCCACACCCGTGGCGGAAATCGTGCGCAACTTCCTGCTGCCGCCTTACAATGCAATAGATATTGAAGCGACCGAATTGCTCGGTGCTGAACCGGTTCAGGCTGCCGGTTCCTACACGGTGACCATGAACCCGTCGTCGTATCCATTCACGGTGGAGTTCACGGACTCGGTTCAGATCGTGCGCCACGGACCGGGATTGGGTTACCTGTCGATCTTTCAACCGGCCGGTGTTCAGGTGCTGGTAGTGGGAGCTGAGGGTGACTGGTATCGACTCCGACTTTCGGCTACACAAACCGGCTGGGTCAAGAAAATATCGGTGCAGTCTTTGCCGCACGGTATCCTGCCACCCCGGTCACGACCGTCATCAGTTCGCACCCGCAGCAGTAAAGATCAGGTCCTGATTACGGTTCCTCTGGCGGGTAAACACCCCTTTCGTGTCATCGAGTGTGACCGCCGCACTATCCGGGTGCAGTTATTTGGTGTCACCAGCAACACTGACTGGATTCGTTACGACTGCGATGACGAGCTTGTCGATCTGGTTATCTGGTCTCAACCGGAAGAAGACCTGTACCAATTGGACATTCATCTCAACGGAGACCTCTGGGGATATGACGCTTACTACCAGGGGAACCGCTTCTGCCTTCAACTCAACAAGCCTCCGCAACAGACCGGGAAACTTCGCGGCAAAATCATAGTTGTCGATCCCGGTCACTCCAAAGATCCTGGTGCTGTCGGTCCTACCGGCTACACCGAGGCTGAGGCCAACCTGGCTATCGCTCTGGCCCTGCGAAAGGAGCTCAAGTCAAAGGGTGCACACGTTGTAATGACCCGCGAGGACGACCGGCATGTAGAACTGTATGACCGGCCGATGATTGCTATGCTCAACGATGTTGACTTGTTTATTTCAATCCACAACAACGCCCTGCCCGATGGGGTCAATCCGTTCGTGAACAACGGTACTTCGGCATATTATTACCACTCGCACTCAATCGACCTGGCTCGGTTCGTCCATTCGGAACTGCTTAAGGCTACCGGTCTTGCCGATCACGGGCTGTACTACGGGAATCTCGCCGTGGCACGACCGACTCAGTACCCGGCCATACTGGTGGAGTGCGCTTTCATGATGATACCCGAACAGGAAGCGCTGTTGAAAACAAAGCAGTTCCAAAAGAGATTGGCTAAAGCGATCACACGAGGCATCTCAAACTTCCTTAAGGAATTAGATCGTGACCTCTGATGACACCAAACCTCATATCAAGAAACAACGCTGGTGGCTGGTCTACCTGTCGCTTCTGCTGGCCGGACTGCTGCTTCTGGCCGACGCATACAGCCTGACGCAATTGCACCGCTGGACCGCTCGCCTCGGTATCGCCCTTGTTTACTCGGCGGTCTGTCTGTTTATCGGCCGTGGTCGTTCGGTGGGATACATCGCCGCCGCTATCATCTGGCTGGCGGTGGTGGCGACGTTGTTTGTATGATATCGATTTTCGATCTGCCCTGACAGACACATACCTGTATCAATCACCTCTGATGAAGTTCCTGTTGCCGAACGGGAGTCTTTTGACTAAATTATCCTCATGGGCAGATATCGTAAGAACAAAAGTCTCCAATCGCCACAGAAACGCAAGAGCGAGGCAACTCAGAAAGAACCGTCGATAAAGAAGCGCCGCCTGTCAATCCCACCGGTGCTGCGGTTTGTGTTGTTGTTTCTGCTGAGCCTGGCGCTGCTCGGCCTGGCCTACTCGCATCTGACGGCCGAATACCATGACCATCTGCTGTGGCTGATGGATGCCACCGCTACCATCACCGGGGCGGTCCTGTCATTGTTTGCCGACAACGTTTACTACTCCGGCAAGTACGTCACTTATCACGGATTTTCCGTGGAGATCATCGATGAGTGTACCGGGCTGTTGGAGATGGTTATATATCTGGCGGCAGTAGTTTCCTTCTCAGCCGGCATCAGGCAAAAACTAATCGGCATGGTGGCTGGCGTACCGGCCATCTATTTGTTCAACGTAATCAGGATCATGGCGCTGCTGATTGCCGGTTCGATATCACAGCCCGCGTTTAACTTCATGCATCTGTATTTCTGGCAGGCTACGCTGATCATAATGATCGCAACGGTATGGATCGGCTGGCTGTATCTGGTGGTGTATCGTGAGAAAAAACCTGTGGCTGTTTCTGCCTAAATTGCTCGTATTCTCACTGGTGCTCGGCTACCTCTGGTTTACCAGGTACCAGAGACTATACCCCTATTGGATAGACGGCGTCGCTGATCCCTTTTTTGAATTCGTTGGAGTCAGAAAGTGGTGGCTGGGTCTGGTGGTGGAACACTTCACAAACTTAGTGCCGTACCTGGCGCTGGTACTGGCCTCACCCGGATTCTTCAAACACTGGCGGCGGACACTGGCGGCACTGGTGGGCGGCGTGGCGATCCTGGTACTGGGTCATCTGCTGTTATCCTGGGCGGTTTATCACTTTAATGAATTGTACTCTCTGTCCAGGAGCTTTTACCGGATAGTCATCCCCATGTACATCATCAACGACGCCCTGCCGCTACTGTTGTGGCTGTCGTTTTTTCCAAGCCTGCCGGCGGAGTTGTTCGGGTTTAAGTGGCTTGGTAAAACCAAGTAGGTCGAAACTCTCGCGGTTTCGACTATTCTCTGGAGCAGTTGTGGACATCTGCCGCTCACAAACAACAACCATCTGAATGTTCTTTTCTTGCACAGTTCTCCCGGCACCGGTCGACGAAATAGCCGGTTAAACAGCCGCACAATCGGGGAAGCGCTGGTTTCTGTTCGGAGAAGCAAATAGAACCGTTAAGTCATCGATTGTCGGTGACGAAAACAGTGATAAATAACCTATTCGTGACAACCTCTTATCGGTGGGGATTGAAAATGACCAGGAGAAAAACGTTTGTCGGTATGGCTCTTGGTTTAGGGCTGTTGCTTTGCGTGATGGCGGAAAACGGATACTCTCAGGTCCCGAAAGAGGCACCGCGGCTTCCCGAACAACCGCGCGACATGCCGCCGGGGCGGGGATTTATTGCACCCCGGATGGACCTTACTCATCTTTCGGCGCCCCGGGAATCTGATCGGCTGGTCACCCTGGCACCGCCGACCCAGTGGGACTGGCGTCAGCAGGGGAAAGTCACTTCAGTCAAGAACCAGGGCAGCTGCGGGTCATGTTATTCCTTTGCATCGCTGGCCAATATCGAGTCCCAATTGCTCATTGACGGCGCCGGTACTTTCGACTTGTCGGAGAACAATGCCAAGGAGTGCAACTACTACGACCGCAGTTGCGGTGGCGGTAACTACTATGATATGGCCAGTTGGTTATCCAAAAAGGGAGTCGTACTGGAATCATGTGATCCCTATGTAGCCGGCAACGTCAGTTGTAATTCCAGTTGTACCTATATCAAGACTTTACTGGGCTGGAATATCATCTCAACCGGCGGCGTTCCCTCAACCACCGTGCTGCAGAACTATATCTATGACAACGGACCGGTTTACACTACCATCTACGCCGGTGACGACAGTGCTACCTCCTGGAACAGCGAATTCAATAGTTATGACGGCTCCTATACGCTGTACTATACAGGCACCTGGGCGCCCAACCATGCCGTACTGATCGTCGGCTGGGACGACGCCTTTACCCACGCCGGCGGCACCGGGGGATGGATCGTTAAGAACAGTTGGGGGACCGGTTGGGGGGGCACCTGCGGTTACGGCACCGAGGACGGCTACTTCACAATCGCTTACGGTTCGGCCAATATCGGTCGCTGGTCGTCGTATATTTCCGGTTGGCAGGACTTTGATGCCAACGGCGAACTGCTATACTACGACGAGGGTGGCTGGACCAGCAGCTACGGTTTCGATGCCGTTACCGCCTGGGGCATGTGCAAGTATGTCTTTTCCTCGACCATGTATCTCTCCGGCGTGGAGTTCTGGACCAATGATGTCACCACCGACGTAAATATCTACATCTACGACGATTTCGACGGATCCACGTTGAGCAACCTGCTGGTCAGCATACTGGACACCAGTTTCAACGAAGCCGGGTACCATTCGGTGCCGCTGTTGGGCCTGGCTCCGGAGATCACTTCCGGCGATGACGTCTACGCGGTGGTCAAATTTACTAACGCCAGCTATGGTTATCCGGTTGTAGTCGACAATACCGGTCCCCACGAGACAGTGAAGACATACCTCAGCAGCAGCGGCAGTTCCTGGTTTGACATGGGAATCAACTACAGTGTCGATGTCGCTATCAGGGTTCGCACCAGTCCGACCCTGGCGACGGCGGTTGGTGACGATGAGACCGAAACTCCGCAGAGTTTCCACCTGTCGCAGAACTACCCCAACCCCTTCAATCCGGTGACCACCATCGACTACTCGCTCTCAGAACGCAGCCATGTTGAGATCGCCATATTCAATTTACTGGGGCAGAAAGTCCGGACGGTAGTCGATCAGTCGAAACAGGCCGGTCAGTACCAGACGGAGTGGGACGGTCGCGACGAGTCCGGCCAACCGGTAGCCTCGGGTGTCTATTTCTCGCACATGAAAACCGGCAATTCGGTAACCTCCCGGAAGATGTTGCTGCTGAAATAAACTAAGCAATCAACTCCCCGGTCATCCGGTCGGGGAGTTGAACTGTTTATCCTCACCGAAGACATTTCATCCTTCGACAATGGGGCAGACGGGGACGTCTGCCGCCCACGATAAGACGGGGACGTCTGCTGCCCACGATAAGACGGGGACGTCTGCCGCCCACGATACGTCGAAAGCACTGCGTGGGAGAGTAGAAAGTCGCCGGCGTCAGTTAGTCAGCACCATTCGGTACCGAGCTTTGTTTTCCCTGACCCTGGAGACAGCATCGTTGACCCGGTCCATAGGAGTGGCTTCGGTTTTAGCCATGATGCCGTGACGGGCGGCCAGCTCAAGCATTTCTCTAATGCCCGACCGGCTGCCGATAACACTCCCGCAAACGGATTTCTGACCCACCAGCAGCGGAAAGACCGGCAGGCGAATGGGTACCTGAGGTGCACCGACAAAGCAGAGCGTGCCGTTGGGGCGCAGAATATCCAGGTAGCTAGCCCAGTCCAGCCCGGTAAAGACCGTATTAATAATGAAATCCTGAGTGCCGGTCATCTTCTCCAATTCGCCTTTTTCCTTGCTGGCGACAAAATGGTGAGCACCAAAGCTCTCGGCAGCCTTTTGTTTGTCGGGAGAGGATGAGAAGGCGGTGACTTCACAGCCTATCGCCCGCGCAAACTGCAGCGCCAGGTGTCCCAACCCGCCGATACCGATCACGCCCACTTTCATCGAGGCTCTGACGCCATGATTGCGCAACGGTGAATAGACCGTCGCACCTCCACAGAGCAGGGGAGCGGCGTTTTCCGAAGCGAGCACCTCAGGAATGGCAAAGGCAAAACGACTGTCAGCGCGGATCGACGTGGCGAAACCACCATAATGCCCGGCGCAGGTGGCTCTCTGGGCGGGGCAGAGGTTCTCCTGACCGCTCCGGCACCATTCACACTCCATACAGGAACTACGCTGCCAGCCAATCCCCACCCGCTGCCCCGGCTCGAAAGCGGTGACCTCCGGTCCAGCGCTCGTGACGGTGCCGATTATTTCGTGACCCGGTACCAGCGGGAACGAACTCATTTGCCAGTCGTCATCGATCAGGTGGATGTCGCTGTGACAGATACCACAGTGGGTGATCTTCACTTCGATGTCATGCGGCCCCAGCTCTTTCGGATCGTACCGGAATTTCTCTAGCTCTTTCCCAGCGGCCATGGTGGCGTAGGCGTCTATCGGCATGGTTATGTCCTCTTCTTTTCTTGTCAGTTACGCTATTACCTCAAGGTATGCCGGGATTATGGGTGGCGCAAGAGAGGGAAGCGCCGGTTATGTGAAGTGCTGTCGGGGCGACTCTGTAACGGATGAAGTTACAACTTGCTAACTACGCGTAGCGGCGGGTTTTACGTCCGCCGACCATTAGGTGGGAGACAAGCCCCCACCCTACGCGGGATACAATTACACCTTTTGGACAACCTCGAGTTACCTGACGCCACCCTCGCACATCAGACGATGTTGCCCAGGAGGACTCAGACGTGAACGCGCAACAGATTCGCGGGTGCCTTCCGGCCGACATCCTGAGGCAACAAGCACTTATTCCAAATAAAATATGCGTTTGCACTTTGCACACTGGATACCGGGTCTTTGCCCCCATACTTGGATAGGCAATCTATTGACAATGCCATCAACCTGCCAGCACTGTGGGCAGATGGGTGTCTTACTTTTGTCCTTAGTCATTTCGTCTTCTTCAATCCAGCATAGTCCTCGCTCGTAGATGATTTCTGATTTCAGTTTGAGTTTCTGCTTAAGACTTTCGTTATCCTGTTTCAATTGGAGATTCTCTTCTCTGAGATTCAGCAGGTCTTCTCTCCCGTTCATCAACTGTTCGGCAAGATCGAGTCTATTCGCTTTCTTCAATATCTCGTAAGCAGCCTTCATTAATTCGACAGACAGCATTAGTACACTCCCTTCGTTGTACGGTCTTCTGAAAACTGGGTGACCTTGATAATTATGATGTTCATTTATGGAATGTAGTTATCGAGATCATCCAAATACTTGCTTTTTATCCGATACTGAACACTTTCTCTTTCGAACCAGAACTTATTTTTCTTGTCAACGTGTAGGTCGAGCCAATGCCGCATTCTCGTACTGTCAAGGAAAGCCAATGGGATGTTGGTTCCATGGTGTTTCTTGAATGTCTTGGCCAATCCAATAATCAGAGTCCTGTGCTCATCAACATCCATTGACAAACGATACCACTTGATCAAGTCGGACGGTTTAAACCATTCGCCAGCCTTGCCTTTTTCTCGAAGAACATAGTAAACGATCAGGACTGTTGCACCGGGTGAACTGCTCATAGTTATACCCTCCTTATAAAGCCCGAGCGACATATCAAAATACCCCCGTCGGGAATCGAACCCGAATTACCGGCTCCGGAGGCCGGTGCGTTATCCATTACACCACGGGGGCAGGCAAGCCCGATTTATAGCCTGTTTTGTGGCCTCACCGATAGGGCAGTCGATGGGGCAGATGTGGACATCTGCCGCCCACAGTAACTTGTTCCCGGCAGAAACATGCCCTGCCGCTACGCGATTAAAGGCGGCTTGCCGCTCGGAACCGCAGGGGTTCCGACCTACAATAACTCGTCCAAAAGGCAAAGCCATTCGTCAGGCCGGTCTATAAATAAGCGTCAGGGCGGTCGAAGGCAACCGATATTTGGCGGTAGGTCTTGTTCACTGTGGGCAGCTCCAGCGGCAGACGGGGACGTCTGCCGCCCACAAAAAGCGGCCTCGCCGCCAAAGATCGCGGCTACACCCACCGATGGGGCAGATGTGGACATCTGCCGCCCACAAAATTTGACAGCAGGCCTTGTTCACCATGCGCAGCTCCAGGGGCAGACGGGGACATCTGCCGCTCACAGAAACAGCGCCAGGCAAAAGCGGCTTAGCCGCCGTTTTTTGGTTGCTATTGGTATCGCACCCAATATCTTACCAAATTCGCATTCCAGCCGATATAGTAAATGCCATCGTGAGGGAATGCGAGCGATTGAAATAACAAGGATAAGAGAATGCGCTGGAGTGAAACCTATATTCCGACACTGAGAGAAAACCAGGCCGAGGCCGAACTGATCTCACACCAACTGCTGCTGCGCGGCGGCTATATCCGCAAACTGGCCTCCGGGATATATCTGTACCTGCCGCTGATGCAGCGTGTGATCGATAAATTCGCCAATATCGTCCGCGAGGAAATGAACAACTCGGGCGCGCTGGAAATCACTATGTCGGTGCTCTGCCCGGCAGAATTGTGGCAGAAATCGGGGCGCTACGATACGGTCGGCAAGGAACAGATGCGCCTGAAAGACCGCCATCAGCACGATATGGTCCTGTGCGGAACCCATGAAGAATCAGTCACTTACCTGATAGCAGGTGAAGTAAGAAGTTACCGCCAGTTGCCGCTCAACCTGTACCAGATCCAGGTAAAGTTCCGCGACGAAATCCGACCCCGGTTCGGCCTTATGCGCGGCCGCGAGTTCATAATGAAGGATGCCTATACATTCGATGCCACCGAGGAATCGTTTGATAAATCATATCAGAAGATGGTTGACGCCTACCACCGCATCTTCAAGCGGACCGGGCTGGATACGGTCAAGGTTGAGTCCGACGCCAGCTCTATGGGAGGCAAGGCGGCCCACGAGTTTATGCTGCTGGTTGAAACCGAAGGGGGAGAGGAAACGATCATTTCCTGCGAAAAGTGCGACTACGCCGCCAACGTCGAAAAGGCCGAGTTCCGCGATCCAGCTGATCTTACGGTTGATTCTGAGATGAAACCGTCGAGGCCGGTCGACACACCAGGTGCGGCGACAATCGAGGAAGTAACGGCTTTTCTCAAGGTCGACGCCACCCGATTGGTCAAAACACTGATCTGTATGGCCGACGGTAAACCGGCGGCGGCGCTGGTGCGTGGTGATCGCGATCTCAACCCGGCCAAGCTGGCCAACGTGCTTAAAGCAACGGAACTGGAGATGGCCGATGCCGAACAGGTCCAGCGATTTACCTCGGCCCCGGTCGGTTTTGCCGGCCCGGTCGGACTCAAGAATATGCCGATCATTGTCGATCCGCTGGTGTCGCAAATGAAAAACTTCATTGTCGGTGCCAACTCCAACGAAAAGCATATTGTCGATGTCAACCCGGGACGGGATTTTAAGGCCACTGAGACAGTCAATATATCATTGGCCCGCGAAGGTGACGGCTGCCCCAAGTGTGACGGGCACCTGGTTTCGCAACGCGGAATTGAGGTTGGTAATACTTTTATGCTGGGCACCAAGTATTCTGAAACTATCGGGGCCAAATTTCTCGATGCCGACGGCAAGGAGCAGCCGATTCTGATGGGTTCATACGGTATCGGTATTACGCGCACGCCGCAGGCGGCGCTGGAGCGGTATCACGACGAAAAGGGGATCATCTGGCCGAAGAATATCGCCCCTTACCTGGTGGAACTGATTCCGATTAATATGGAAAACGACGCCCAGGTTGAGGCTGCCGAGAGGGTATACCAGGCCCTGACAGCGGCCGGGATGGATGTTTTATATGACGACCGGTCGGAGAGGGCCGGAGTCAAGTTCAACGATGCCGACCTGGTTGGTATGCCGATCCGTATCACCATAGGCGATAAGTCGTTAAAGCAGGGCAAGATAGAGTTAAAAGCCCGGGGTGAGCAACAAGTTGAATTGGTTGCGGTTGAGAACATAGTTGCTGCTGTTGAGGAGCTGGCGGCAAGACTCAATTGAGCCATAATTCAGTTGCATCATCTGAATGAAGAAGCTATATTCTAAGGTTCGGGTGGGCAATTGCCCACTCTTTGCGTATTGAGCAATATGTTTGAGGATACTAAACAAAAAGTCGCCGACCTCATCGAGGAGCCGTTGCGACGAGAAGGCTGCGAACTGGTGGAGGTGGTTCTGTCGCGGTACCGCAACCGGTGGAACCTGAAGGTGTTCATGTACTCGGAGGCCGGGACGACTATCGATGAGTGTCGTCGTGTCTCGCGTCTGGTAGCCGAAATTATCGACGGCACCTCGCTGTTTGAATCCGGCTACACGCTGGAGGTGTCATCGCCGGGTCTGGATCGTCCCCTGAGGACGGCTCGCGATTTCAGGCGCCGTGTGGGGGAGACGGTCAGGATCGATTATGCCGATCTTCAGACAGGACCGGACACGGCTGAAATCGTGGCGGCTACTGACAAGGAAGTCCGGTTTCGAAGCGACCAGGACACTTTTGAAGTGGAACTGGCAGCAATAAAGAAAGCAACTATCGTATTTTAGGTGAGAAGAGACCCATGCCATTTGACATGACGGAAGCGATCACGCTGATCGCGCGAGAGAAGAATATTGATTTCGACACTGTTCTGGATATGCTGCAGCAGAGCCTGCTGGCAGCCGCCAAGAAAAAGTACGATTTCACCGAGAACATCTCCTTCAGGTTCGACCGCAAGGCCAACGAGTTGTTGATGATTGCGGAGAAGAAAGTGGTGGCCGAAATCACCGATGCCAATATCGAGATCACGTTGCAGGAAGCCCGGGAGATCGACCCTGAGGCGGAAATCGGCGACGACATTGATATTTACATCGATTATGAGATTGAGTTCGGTCGTAATGCCATCGCTTCAGCCAAACAGATGCTGATTCAGAAGATACGAGAAGCTGAGCGGGATCGTATCTATGATGAGTTCATCGACAAGGTGGGCACGCTGGCGACGGGTGTCGTTCAGCAGATCGACAAGGGCAATGTCATTGTCAATCTTGGTCGCGGCGAGGGTATTCTGCCCATCAGGGAGCAGATACCACGCGAGAAGTTTCGCCAGGGTGATCGCGTTCGGGCTTTCATTCTTGACGTCCAGAAATCAATGCGCGGTCCACAGATTATCCTTTCGCGGGTCAGCAACGAGTTCATACGCGCTCTGTTTGCGCTGGAAGTACCGGAGATTTACGAGAAAATCATTGAGATCAAAGAGGTTGCTCGCGAACCCGGAGAGCGTGCCAAAATTGCCGTTTCATCATCCGATGATCGCATCGATCCGGTGGGAGCCTGTGTGGGCATCAAGGGAGTGCGGGTGCAGTCAATTGTGCGTGAATTAAACAATGAGCGCATTGATATCGTACCATACTCGGGCAACCCGGAGATGTTCGTTACCCGGGCTCTGGCTCCCGCGAAAGTCGTCCATATCGAACTTAACATCAACGAGCAGGCTATGACAGTAGCCGTGGAAGATGAGAAACTGTCGCTGGCGATTGGTCGCAACGGACAAAATGCCCGGCTGGCATCGAAATTGACCGGTTGGAAAGTGAGCATCATATCGGAAACCGAGTATAACGATTCCCGACGTCGTGATGCGGAGATGCTGATACCGGTCAGCCAGTTGGAGGGAATCGGCACCAAGACTCAGGAACGTTTAGCCGAGATCGACATCAGTTCGGTGCAAAGGCTGGCCCAGGCAACGGTGGAGAGATTGATCAAAATAGAGGGCATCGGTCTCAAGACGGCCGAGAGCCTCATCCAGCAGGCCAGGAAAGTAGCAAAGGAGGCCGAGGAGGAGTATCTCAAACGCGAGCAGGAAGCCGAGAAGGATACTGAAAAGGGTGCGGCAGCGGATGACAAGCTCACCGTTGATGACCTCTTCGAAACCGACGAGGAATATGTTACGGAAGTCGACGACGTGCGCGAGGTAACCGCGCCCGACCTGAAGGACGTTGAAGACGAAGAGTCCCGGAAATCGGAATAGAATACACGTCAGGCCGAGTAGTGTCCGGATTTCGGCCACTCGGCAATGAGGTGGGAGGCAAATGGCCAAGAAGCGGATATATGAATTAGCCAAGGACTTTAAGGTTTCCTCGGCCGCCATGGTGAACGTTCTGCGCGAACTTAAGTTCCAGCCCAAGTCGCATATGTCGGTGGCAACGACGCCAATGATTGAGGCGATCACAGAGAAATTTGCCCAGAAGAAAAAAGAAGCCAAGAAGGAAATGGCTCAGCGGGAGCAGGTCAAGGAGGCGGTGGAGCGCCGCACCACCCGGATTGGCGGTATCAAGGTAGATGACTCCCGTTCGGCAGTAGCCGGTCTCATGCGCCGAATAGAGAAGAAGCAAAAGAAGAAAAGCCGCCGCAAGCGCAAGAACCGTCAGACCGTGGACCGGACCGAAGTGTCAAAAAGTTTCCGCTCGGTGATGGCTCATCTGAGTAAGGGTAAAACCAGGAGAAGATATAAGCACTCTTCGGGGCTGTCGGCCAATAGCCAGGCCGGCGCCGAGAATGTCCTTGAAATCAACGAATTCATATCGGTCGCGGAGTTGGCCGGACAAATGGACCGCAAGCCGGCTGAAGTGATCGCCAAGCTGTTCGAGATGGGCATGATGGCTACCATCAATCAGCGTCTCGACATGGACACTATCGAGATGGTAGCCGCCGAATTCGGATATGACATCCATCAGGTAGCCGACGTGGGTGAGATCGCCCGGGAAGGTGAGAATGAGGAACACCTTTCCCAACGAGCTCCGGTGGTTACCATCATGGGACACGTCGATCACGGCAAGACATCGCTGCTGGATTATATTCGCAAGACGAATGTGGTCGCCAGTGAAGCCGGCGCCATTACACAGCATATCGGCGCCTACAAGGTGACCCAAAGCAACGGTTACATAACGTTTCTTGACACCCCCGGTCACGAGGCTTTCACGGCCATGCGTGCTCGTGGTAGTCAGATCACAGACATCGTTATCTTACTGGTTGCCGCCGATGACGGTGTACAACCACAGACGGTTGAAGCCATCGACCACGCCCGGGCGGCCAACGTGCCGATTATCGTCGCCATCAGCAAGATCGACAAACCTCATGCCAATCCTGACAATGTGCGCACACAGTTGTCGGGGCACAATCTGGTCTCGGAGGAATGGGGCGGCAAGAATATAATGGTGGAGATCTCGGCCAAGACCGGCTCCGGAATCGACAAGTTGCTGGAGATGATTTCGCTACAGGCTGAAATCATGGATCTCAAGGCCGACCCGACCATACGCGGCCAGGGGGTGGTAGTGGATGCTCGTCTGGAGAGGGGACGGGGACCCGTCGCCACGGTGCTGATCCAGAGAGGCACGGCCCGAGTAGGCGATTCTGTGGTGGCCGGCACGTCATATGGCCACATACGGACTATTGTCAACGATCGCGATATTCAGATTCAGTTTGTCGGCCCGGCCACGCCCGCTCAGATCAGCGGTCTCAACAGCGTACCGCAGGCCGGTGACAGCTTCATGGTGGTACAGCACGACCAGGAAGCCAAGGAAATCGCCATCAAGAGAAGCCAGATCAAGAGGGAACAGGATATTCGTCGCATCCACGGTGGTGTTTCTCTCGAAAAGATGTTTGCTCGTATCAAGGAAGGTCAGATCAAATCCCTGAACCTGATTATCAAGGGTGACGTTGACGGCTCAGTCGAGGCGCTGGCTGATATCCTGGGCAAGATAGAAACGGACGAGGTCAAGACCAACATCATTCATAAAGGTGTGGGTACGGTCACCGAATCCGACGTGCTGCTGGCCTCGGCGTCCGGAGCCTGCATCATCGGTTTCAACATCAGTGTGGATACACGCGTCCGGGAAACAGCCAAACAGGAACACGTTGATATTCGCACCTACGATATCATCTACGAGGTCGAAAGCGATATCAAGAAGTCGTTGTCCGGAATGCTGTCCCCGACGGTAACGGAGAACGTGATCGGCGTTGCCGAGGTACGCAATCTGTTCCGTATCCCTCGACAGGGGACGATAGCCGGCAGCTACGTGCGTGAGGGTCTGGTCAACCGTAACCATCGGGCCCGGCTGATTCGGGATGGCCGCATTATCTATACGGGCAATCTGGGGTCTCTGAGACGTTTCAAGGATGATGTGAAAGAAGTTAAAGAGGGCTTTGAATGCGGTATCGCCATAGAAAACTATAATGATATCAAGGTGGGAGATGTCATTGAGACTATCGAGATTGTAGAGGAGGCGCGTACACTGTAGCGCGGGCGTTCCTTGGTCACAGTGACACTGAGATGTCGTTTGGAGTTGCCCGGCGTGGGGTCGCTGAAGGAAAAGCGACGACTGCTGAAGTCCCTGATTACCCGCTTGCGGAACAGTTTTAATATCTCCGTCGCCGAAGTGGATAACAACGACGTTCTTCGAACGGCTACGCTGGGAGTCGCCATAGCCGCCAACAGCAGCAGTTTCGCCCATCAGGTGATAAACCGAGTGATGGACCGTATTAACACTGAACCGGAAATCATTGTTGCCGAGTTCCAATCGGAATCGTATTAGCATGAGACAGTTCAAGCGATCGACGCGTATTGGTGAGCAGATGCTCCGTGACATATCCAACCTGGTACAGAATGAACTGGGCGACAAGGTGCCCGGTCTGGTCACTTTCACGCATGTTCGGGTGAGTGATGATCTGCAGCATGCGACCGCTTTCTACTCGGTGCTGGGCGAACAAAAGCAGTGCCAGGCGGTGGCTGAATTTTTTTCCCGGGAGCGCCGGCATCTGCAACATCTCATCGGTCGCGGCCTGCATCTTCGGCGAGTGCCGGAATTGACTTTCAAGTTTGACCCATCGATCCGGGAAGGGATCCGTATCGAGCAATTGCTCAATGAGATCAAAGACAATGCCGACAAGTAGCACAAAACAGGTGTACACCGATCCTCCGGTGGCTGCCGTGGAACGTTTGCTGAAGCGCTGTCAGCGAGTATTGGTCGCATCGCATATCGATCCCGACGGCGACGCCCTAGGGTCGCAGTTGGCTTTCGCGGACTACTTACGAACGCTGGGCAAACAGGTTTTGGTCGTCCGTGAGTCCCGGGTACCGGCCAAGTATCGTTTCCTGCCGGGCGCCGACAGCATTACCGATGTAGCGTCGTGTGACAGCGGTGAGAGGTTGGAAACGGCTGTGATTCTGGAATGCCCCAACCGCACGCGAATCGGCCGCGCCGGGAGTCTGCTGGCACCGAACGCCGCAATTATCAACATCGATCATCACCAGGACAACGAGGCTTTCGGCGCCGTCAACTGGATTGATACCGGAGCCTCTTCGGTGGGTGAAATGATATTCGAGTATTTCCAACTCGTCGGCTTTGAAATATCTGAGCAAGTGGCCGAGCAACTCTACACCGCCATTCTAACCGACACCGGCCGGTTCCGATATTCTTCAACCTCGGCGCGGACAATGGCTATCGCCGGCGAATTGTTGCGGGCCGGCGCCGATCCTCAAAAAATCTGTGACAATGTTTATTACGACCTGCGCCCTTCCACCGTTAAGCTGATGGGCAAGGTGCTCAATTCCATCGAGTTTGCCGATGACGGTCGGATCTGCCTGTTGACCTTAACATCCCGAATGCTTGAAGAATGCGGCGCCGACAAGTCGGAATCGGAAGGAATAATCGACTTTGCTCTTTTCAGCCGAGGGGTACATGTGGGAGTTCTGCTCAAGATCGGTGATTCCACGGGTACCCGGGTGTCGTTGCGTTCCCGGGGTGACCT
>SDBU01004476.1_pt1 | contig 17118 bp, 10 predicted proteins | sample 2277071 | NCBI WGS metagenome assembly SDBU01 (sample SAMN10397929, study PRJNA504765) | marine sediment metagenome | isolation source: marine sediment core GS08_GC12, 126 cmbsf | place: Arctic Ocean: Gakkel Ridge, Loki's castle | collected 2008 | reverse complement strand
AGCGACCAAAGCGAAAAAATAATTCCAACAGCAGCGGAAAAAAGCATCACTACGGCAAGTCTTTTGCTATTTATTCCCACCATCTGCGCCAGTTTAAAACCCTCAAGCTGGTGCGGCATAGGATGGCTTCCAAGCGTTCTATCAGAAAAGTATAAAAAACCAAACATTGTCAAGTTATTTCCGCCGAGACGACGACCACCTAAAGCAGTATTTAGAATATATTCTGGACCAACATAATAAAATTCATGCTGTGGCGGGCCCAATTCTGCTCGTATTCTGGTTACGGTCAATTCCATAGCAAACAACAAAAGAATGAAAGCCAAAGCTATCCATAAAGACATTCCAGCAACGGTAATAAATATTACCATAGCTCCTATACCGAAAACCATCCCCGTCATTGCCATTCTATAGCTCATAGGCGCATCTTTATCTTTACCCGCGGTGAAAACTTTTTTTATATGTCTTCTCATCAAGAACAACGCGATGAAAAACAAAGAAAGCCATCCGCCAGCTACCTGATGATTAAAGTATGGAAAGCCAGGCAATGCCTTCCAACCTAAAACGCTGCCCATTATTCGCTGAAATTTAGAAAAAATATAGAAAAACCAACAAGAAAAAGAGAGTTCTATGGGGATGAAGAAGACAATTCCAACCACCCAGGGATAAATAGCCAGCGGAGTCCAGCCCATTGCATTCCAGGGTTTGTTCGTGAAAAGATTGCCGACGTTCTGTATTTTAAGACGTAATTGAGGAATAACGGGGAAGTGAAAATGCAGACCGTTTAAAATATTAAGAGTAGCCGCAAGCAGAAAACCAATCCAAAAGATGCGGTTCTGTAAAATGGTAGCATTTGCTTTTGAGCTTGAATTATCTATACTGGTTTTTGTTATTTCATACGGAAGTTGAATGATAGGATAAGAAAGTTTTTCAGTTTCAGTCCATTGTCGTCTGATTATCACATTAATGCAAAGCATCGTGAATATAAATAAAAAAACGAAAATAGCCCAAAAAGAGAGCGGCTTCAACCAGACAATCAGATGTTCTTTAGCGTAAATCGTTGAATCTCCGGAGTAAAATCCGCGCAGAGCATCGTTGTCCATAACGGCTAGCCAATCGGGAATATACTTAAAAAATAGGTTTTTCCACTCATTTTCTGGCGTGGCAAACCATGAAGCATGTCCCAGAGATAAAATCAGATTCTCAAGCATATTATTTCCCGCCACGCTACTTCCCAAACACAACATCGTGTAGATGGTAAGAAGTTCACCTTGAGAAAGAGCAAACTGATGAGAAACTCTTTTCAAAAGCAGATTGATAAGGACGAGCACAAACAGGGTAAACGTGACGTTAAAAAATAAAGACACAATAGTGAGGTAGGTAATTCCCCAAACAGCTTCGCTTTGTACCACCCACCAACAGTTGATGGGTATCAAAATAAGACCGATTAGCACTGAACGTAGTGTTACGCCCTTTTTAGCCCTGTTTGTCCTAAGCATGCCTGCCTGCTCCATTTTAACTCCCATTTGGGTAATTTCAGTGTACAATTGATTATATCATACATTTGCTTAATATCAAGAAAAAATTGAAAAAAACAAGGATATTGACATTTCCGTTAAGTATGGTTATATCGTTACTTTCCCCTTTCCCCCTTATTCTTTCGCATTTTCTTGGTGGCGCGTGTAATCAAGCGCGCACGCGATGAAATGTCATCGCGTGCGCGACAAATATACCCATGTGATTTGAAAAATTTGCCCTTGCGCCTATTCCATCTCCTACGCTGCTTCCGCGCGAAGTTGCTCAACTTTTTGCTTCAGAGGACGATAAACGTATTCCGCCATAGTAGCAATTGCTCCGCGGTCGGATTGGTTTTTTGCTACTTGAGCAAAGGCTTCGATGGCTTGGCAAGCAGTTTTAAGGGCAACTTGCGCTTGTTCAATCGCTTCAGCTAATCTCGCTCTGATTGCTTCGGGGTTGCTTCGCATGGCTCGCAACGCAATGACATTGTCGCCCTGCTCTTTTGCTTCTTTGGCGGTTTGTTCTGCTGTGGCAGCTTTACGGACAGCTTCTATTGTGTCGAGGTATCCGATGCCAAATTTCAATCTGCCAATCCAGTAGTCGATGTAAGATTTTCCCTCTGGACGAGAGAATTCAGACGCCCTGCGAACCGCAGAAAGCGCTCGTCGATAGCTTTCTCTATCTTCGGCAAGTTGGCTTGAAAAAGAACCGGGCACCCAATGTTTCATCATCATACCTGGCACCGGAAAAGTCAGCCCGAGTCCATGTTCTTCCAAAGCTACAGTCGCCTCTTCCAGTTCGCAAAATGCCTCCAACATAGGTTCTACGGCGGCTTCTCCACAGACAACGCGGATTTGGTCAGCGTAAACCTCTTTTGGCGTGGAATTGGCGTCCCACGCGGCTTTGCTAAGATAGGCGATGCACGGTTCGTGGTCGCTTATCAACCAATACCGAGTTGAGAAACCACTCCATCCGTATTTCCGTAGGTCACACGTTAATTCATGCAGCGAGCCGGTGGCAAGTTGCGGAAGCAGGCCGACATTGTCGTCGTGAAGTGTGAAAATTAGGCTTGATAGAATTTCTTGGGCTGGAACATTGCGGAGCGATTTACGTCGTCGAACTACTCTGGAAGCGGTGTAGTCCACAAAAACGCGCATCTCCGAACCTTCTGGAAGGACGCTGTGTAATATTGGGAAAAGTTCCTCCGCCACGGCATCTATCGCAATACGGGCACCCGGTTTTCGGCTTTTGTCCAGAACATCGGGACTAGTCAACAGCCGGTCAAAAAAGTATAAAGCTGCGATGTCTCCTTTAACTTCAGCGATGGCTCGCTCCGCGCCGCCAGGATAACTGGTGCGATTTCTTGCCTCCTCCAACACCTCTTCAAGCAATATGACCTGTCCAATTTGATATTTCTCATCCAACTTTTGCCAGGCCCATTCATACCGTTCTGTCCAAGCGCGGTGTTCGGGCATTCCAATGGTGTATAAGTCAGCGTCAGGATAGGTGTTGATGGCAGCCTTTATCACCGCGCCGGATACCCCCGCTAAATCGCGGTCATCTGGCATAACTGCGGGACCAGGGCCCACCGTCAGATTTCCAAGCTGCTGTACAGTTTGAGCGTCAGGGACGAGGGGGCGAAATTCCTCTGGAAAATCCATCACGGACGCGGAAAAAGAGGCTTCCATCCCGCGACTATGGGCATAAGCAATTAATTCATGACAGAGTTGTTCACCCGCGGCAGCGAATTCCTCATAGCTCGCGCCTCGTGGTAAGTCGGGGTTCCAGAATTCCTCTTCATCTACGAAAATTTCTCGACCGGGCATATCATCGGTGATGGGATAGTGAAAGTTGAACCAGAGGGTTGCAGATTGTCGTTTGATGCCCTTAATCTCCAGGTCCAAAAACGGTTGCCAGGGCCAAGTCGATAGCCCGATGCGATTGAACTTCAACTTGGCGAGTTGGTCAAGAACAGGGCGATAATCTGCCATGCCCCACGATTCGGGCCCCATCGCAAAATCGTTGATGACTCGCCACCAGCGCACTCGAAGTAGAGGTTCAAAGGCATTATCAACTTCGGGTAGATGGAAATCTCCAGGATTTTCGGGATAGACATCGCCATGTAAAAGATAACGCACCCCATAACGTTCCACCAGTTCATAAACACCCCACATTGCCGCCACCGAACTGCCACCGCTTATTATCATTGTGGGCTTCTCCATGAACGTCATTTTGCGCAAAAGAAAGCCCTGTTCACTCAATTGCGGAAAATTCTCACCGCCCAAAGCTTGGGTGACAAAAGGATTGTTATCTGGATTGCCAAGAATAAACAAATACTCTGCCGTTTCTCTTGGTGAATTTACAATAGTCGCGGAGATACCGAACAATCGCTTCAGATAGCCTTGCAATTCAGATGCTGCAAATCGTTCCAGTTCATCCGATTCTTTACCGATAATCAATTCGACGGATTGCTTCATAATAATTTCCTCCTCATTTATGTGAATTACGAATTACGTTGCGAGCTTTGCGAAGCAATCTGAATTACGAATTGGGAAAAACGCCCCGATTCTCGGGATTGCTCTTTCTTTCGTGACTTGCTTCGCGAAGATGTCCTCTGGATTTGCAGAACCCAAAATGTAAAGCTTTCTTTCGTGGCTAAAGTTTAATATTGAAAAATACCTAAGTAGCCGAAGTCACAAGACTTCGGGGGCTACAATGAAATCCACCAAAGTCAAGTTAGAAAACGCTATTTTCAGCGAAGCTTAATATTTGCCCACATAATGGGGAGTTTATAGGATTTTGTGACTGCGGAAGCACCGGTTTCCGCCATTGCTGATTTCACTTCCGAATCGTTCAGCGCGATATCCCACAGTTTGAAATCGTCTATGATACCGTCGAAGTTGTAATTCGGGTCATGCGGTCTACCAGAGCCAATGCCAAGATTGCCTGCATCGTAGCTGACGTCGCCGCCTCCCTTGTTAGTAGCGACCTTCTTACCATCGACGTAAATGTTGATTTCTTCACCGTCGTAAGTGCCTGTGAGAAATATCCATTTATCAGTATCAAGTTGTTTGGGGTAGTTCGCATTCGTCCAGGCTCCGATGCGTACCCACCAGTGGAGACTGCCGCTTTGAATTCGCATATCATATCCATTGCCGTTAGGCAGTTGTTTGCGTGCCACCTCGTAATTGCCGGTGTTAGTGTTAAGCTTTATCCAAGCGGCTAAGGAAATTTCTTTAGGAGGTTCAACCCGCGCGTCGCGCTCAATCTCGACGTAATCGTCGGTGCCGTCGAATTCCAATGCCGCGCCGAACTTTCCATCTACCCATGTTGGTTCGCCGACGAAAGTCCCCTTCAAATTGCCGCCGGATACATCTTCCACAGTAGCACCCTTACCCTCATCAAAGGGGAGATACAACACCATATGTTGTTTCTGAACAGCGTATCCAAGAGACAATAATAATATCGCCCCAATGATGGATAATGAAATGATAAATAACCGTTTCATAATTTTCTCCTTCTTTTCTTTTCTAAATTCGGCTCTATCCTTCAAAAAAGTTTACCAGAAATTTGTTTTTGAGTAAAGGGAAAAATAAGCGGCGTCCCTAGACTATTGACTTTTTTGCTCCAATGCCAGAATAACCGTTCATTCCTATAAACCAGGGCAAAAGGGCAAGGGGGCAAGAGGGTAAAAAGACAGAATAGACTTCTAGGATGGAATCAATAATCCAGAGACATTAGTGAAAAATAGGAATGTTCGGGTCAAAAATACTACGATTTTACAATAAACATTTGTTAGGGTGGTGAGAGTATGATATAATAGAAAATATAAGGTAGGAAAACGAGTAATATCGGATAAAAACTATGGAGGATGAGTCGTCAATGAACGAAATACTGATGTTAGTAATAGCGTCCTTGGCTCAAGGAGGTGTTCAGCCCTCTGTGGAGGTCGAGGAAGTAGTATGTGAATATTTGCCACCGAACAACGGGGCAGGCCCGCTTTGGTGCTACGGAGCGCCATTGCTGGTAAGATTGGGAGATGAGGTTTTCCTCAGCGTTATGGAGACGGGCGAGGATGTCCCGCCGCTCTGCAACACCCGGTGGCAGTTCTGGCACCGAGACGAGGAAGGCTGGAAGATAATTCAGCAGGAGGAGGAATTCAGAGAACGCGAGCCTTGCCCCATCGTCGGGTTTGATGGGAAGCTGTTTCTTTCGGTCAACACGTCCCTTACGACGCCTGACACTCGTTCTGGTGCTTGCGACCCACATCTGCTTGAATTTTCAGCGGAAACCCCCCAAACCCCCTGTAACCCAATACGTCCCAGTTGGGCTGAAGGAGCTACTTTCACAGAGCATTCCTATCGTGGGGTCGCCATAGACCGCTTAAGCGGCGAGATTCTCCTTTTGAACATAGATGCCAAAGGGGGAGACCAATTCTGGAGTTTCCGGGACAAAACTGGCAACTGGGCGAACTATGGAAGAATCCACTTCCCCATCCGCTCATGTTACCCTCAAGTGGCTTTGAGAAATCATGCTGGATATGTTCTGGCTATCGGCGATATTGTCGAACCTAATGAGGAATGGCGGAGTTACAAGTCAGAAAAGACAGGGCGAAGCTGGGATTATGTCTTCCGCAGGCTATTCTACGCCTGGACTCCGGATGTAACAAAAACGGATTTCACATCCCCTGTTGAGATAGATAATGTGGATTCTACCGGGGGGTACATACGCAATCAGGATATGTGGGTGGACGGCGAGGGTGTAGCGCATATTCTCTATCTGAAACAACCGGTTGTGGGGATACTGCGAGATAAGTTTTTCTCTGACATGCCGCTTGTTACTTCTCTCGAATATTGTGCTGTGAAAGAAGGGGAAATAATTAAGCAGTTGACGCTTCTCAAAGGCGGCGAGGGGATATCCGGCGAGGTACCAAACTACGGCCGTTTACATGTGACGGATGACGGGAGGCTTTTCGTGATTTACCTTGCGGAGGGTGAGAATAAACTCATGCAGGTGTTACCCGAAAAAGGTGAACCCGTAACGATACCGCTTGATGAGCCATTCAGTACCTTTTTCACAAACACGGAACGGGGTGGCTCCGCGCCTTCAAAAACTATAGATTTATTTGGAACCGGACGTAATCCGCACATCCTACGCTATGCAAGAGTGAGCGGATTGAATAATGAAGATTGAAGAATGAGATTTCTCGAATGAATATGGAGGTTTAAAAATGCGTTTAATCGTTATTGGCTGTGAATACACTGGCAAATCAACCTTGATAAGTGGTCTGGGGCAGTTGGGCAGAGAGCAAGGCATCCACTTTCATCTGGATGACCATTTTACAATCCCCGGTGAACAACATCTGAAGGAAGAGGATAAGAAAATGATGGTCACGCTGACACCGACCATCAAGGAACGCTTTCAGCGATTTCAAGTCTACTACCATATTCACCTGCTCCATAAATATCAGCACATTATCCTTGGCGGATTTCACATCGAAGAAGCTATCTATGGCCCGCTATACTACTATCCGCAACAGCAGGTGACATATACACGCGAAGCTGAAGCAGAGATGCCTTCGGACACTATCCTGATTCTGCTGACCGCGTCTCCGGAAGTTATCGCCAAGCGAATGGAGGAAGAACCGCATGAATACAATGTCATCAAAAAAGAGGACATCCCCATGCTTCTGAATCAATTTGCCGGGGAATTTGGTCGTTCAAAATTGCGGAGAAAATTCCAGATTGATACAACCAATCTCGCACCTGAAGAATTGCTGGAGGAATTTCTGTCCTCGGTTGTATCTCATCTAAGTACGGAGGATTTGTTGAGAATTCTGGTTCGAAAAGTCATGGGGGAATAAGTATGAAGTAAGTAGTTTTCTTGAGGTCTTATCAACTTTTAGAATGGAAGGTTGGAGGATTGGAAGGATGGAAGGTTGGAAGAAACCTATCCTTATACTCCGTCTCTGTGAGTTGTCTTCTTTCCAAAAATGACAAAACTTGTGGAAAACTAAGCAAGTTTCAGAAAAGTTTGTTCGCTTTTTGAACCGCAGAGAACACGGAGAAGACGCAGAGAACGCGGAGATTGCTTTGTTCCTGGCAACTTCGTCTTTTCTCTGCGCTCTCTGCGCCTCCTTTGCGACCTCTGCGGTTAGAAAAAGCGATGCGGAGAAGTTTACAATGTTTTCTAAAACTTGCTATTAGGTAGTTTTCAAAAATAAACTTTACATTTCGGATTCCGAAAATTCAGAAGATATCGGCTTTTCTCAATTCGTAATTCGTAACTCGTAATTCGTAATTCACATAAAGGAGTTTATCATGAAATATCTGAGAATTATCTCACCGCAAACGGATTCGAAAGGAAGTTACGGCATTTTAAGAGAATATACTATCCATCTTCTTGACCGGTCTCCATTGTCGGGGTTAGAAAAGGAAACAGGGATTACCTGTTTACTCAAAGAGGTGCAACAATTTTTACCGCCTGTGAAATCCCCTAACATCATCGCCCTGGGATTAAACTACGCAGAACATGCCAGTGAAAGTAAAATGGAACTGCCACTGGCTCCTGTAGTATTTTTAAAGGCAACTTCAGCCCTAACCGGACATCTTCAACCGATTATTCTGCCGGCAGAGGCACCCTCGGAAGTTGATTACGAAGTAGAACTTACCATCATTATTGGAAAAACTGCTAAGAATGTTCCGGAAAGTGAAGCGCTTGACTATATTTTGGGCTATACCTGTGGAAACGATGTTAGCGCGCGTGACTGTCAGTTAAAACTGGATAAGCAGTGGGCTAGGGGCAAATCTTTCGACACTTTTGCGCCGGTTGGTCCAGTGATTGAAACAGAGCTTGACCCTTCTAATTTGAGGGTACAGTTGCGGTTAAACGGTAAAGTAATGCAGGATGGATGTACCTGTGACCTTATTTTTGATGTCCCCCAAATCATCAGTTACCTCTCCCGACAAATGACGCTTTTACCAGGAACTCTGATTATGACCGGCACTCCATCGGGAGTCGGTTTTGCCCGAAAACCACCGGTTTTTCTTAAACCTGGAGACCGGGTGGAAACGGAGATAGAAGGTATTGGTATTCTGGAAAATTCTGTGATGGAGGAAGGAAAAAAAGAATGAAGCATGAAGAGAGTTTTGCTGAAGTCAACCGGAAATTGTTTCCAACTGACCTACCTCCAAGTCAATGGGTACAGTTTGAGGCAGAAGGGTTCGAAAAGCCGGTTTGTGGGGTGATTTACCGCTTCGACCAACCGGCTACCAACGGATTGGCGTTAGGGGGCATCGACGTCGGCTGCATCGACCTAGAAACAAGCGGGTTGTTCGGCTACTGCACTATCTTCAACTCCCATGTTCCCCGCCGCGGCCCCCTCAATTTGCCATTCCTTGGGCTTTCCCTGGGTGGAAAAAGTTGGGTGCTTTCTAACGAGCAGACGAAGCCTTATGAGACTACGGACAAGTATCAGCCAGTGGAACCTGTTCTCCAAAATCTCAATCTTGAGGGAGTTGATACTGCAAAGGAGATTCATTACTGGGGACATTACCCGGTGGCTGATTTAGAGTATGAAATTGATGCGCCTGTGAGTATTGGATTGCGCGCGTGGGCGCCTTTCCTTCCTGGAGACATCCAAAATTCTATTATTCCCGGTATCGTATTCGAAGTGCATCTGCGCAACACCTCGGACAAATTACAGCAAGGAACTATCGCCTTCAGCTTTCCAGGCCCTACCGAGGCGGAAGCAGGAACCAACGAGTTTGCTCGTCAAGATGTAAAAGCAGGTGCTTTCAACGGCGTGACTGTGACCACGGAGAAAGCCAGCTATGCACTGGGGCTAATCGGAGAGGAACAACTACGTTTGGGCGGAGAACTCGGTGCCGATGGAACTGCATGGGCGAATATCTCACAGACGCTGCCTATGGCACAACTGACACAGGCCGGAGCATCAGCAGCGGTGGATTTTGAGCTAGAGGCGAGCAACCCCCAAATTGTGCGTTTTTTGCTAACCTGGTATAGCCCTCAATGGAAAGGAGGAGGATATCCGTCGTCAACGGAAGGCAATACCTTTACTCACATGTACGCTACCTCCTTTTCGAGTGCGTTGCAAGCCGCCGAACTTCTTGCAAGTGAGCATCAATCTTTGTTGCGACGGGTGTTAGCTTGGCAGCAGGTTATCTATACGGACGACAAAACCCCAGGCTGGCTGGCGGACTCGCTCATCAATGTCCTGCACATGATTGCCGAAGATGGAATGTGGGCTGTGGCTAAACCTCCGCTTCCAGATTGGGTTCGGCAAGAAGACGGGCTATTCGGAATGAATGAATGTCCAAGAGGCTGTCCGCAGATAGAGTGTCTGCCGTGCAGTTTCTATGGCAATATCCCCCTTGTCTACTTTTTCCCCGAACTAGCTCTCTCCACACTGCGAGGCTACAAAGGCTACCAATATCCTGAAGGCGCGCCACCATGGATATTCGGGGGAGTCACTGGTAGTACTCCCCCTGTCGATTTTGCCACGCCGACGCGAGGTTATCAGATTTCACTCAACGGTTCTTGCTATGTGGATATGGTGGACAGATACTGGATGGTCAGCGGCGATGATGAGATGCTTCAAGAGTTTTATCCTTCTATCAAGAATTGCACCATCTGGCAGATGAATCTCAGACCCGAATACAGTATAGGTGATAGGGTTATCAGCATGCCCACAGACAACGCCGGTACGGAATGGTTTGAGGCTCCGGAACCCGGGTGGTCTGGTATGGCGACCCATATAGGAGCTATCCACCTGGCCCATTTGAAAATTGCGGAACGGATGGCAGAAAAGGTGGGAGATTCTGGTTTTGCCCATCTCTGCCGGGAGTGGTTCCAAGAGGGAAGCTGCTCAATGGAAAACAAGATGTGGGCGGAAAATTACTACCTGAATTTCTGGGAACCAGAGACCGGCAAGAAATCCAGCCTCGTATTCGGATACCAATTGGATGGGCAGTGGATAGCGAAGTTCCATGGCCTTGAAGGGGTATTTCAACCAGACCGTGTAAAGAAAACACTGGAGACAATTAAACGTATCAATGTGGCGCTTAGCAAGTCGGGGGCAGTCAACTACGCCAACGCGGACGGAACACCCGCGCAGGTAGGAGGGTATGGCACTTATAGCTATTTTCCGAACGAAGTGTTGATGCTGGCGATGACCTACATGTACGAAGGGGAGGTGGATTTTGGCCTGGAACTGGCTCGTCGTTGCTGGGAAAACATCATCTGCAAATGGCGTTATACCTGGGACATGCCCAACATCATGCGCGGAGATGTGGATACGGGTGAAAGAACCTATGGACGCGATTACTATCAAACTATGATGCTCTGGTCGCTGCCAACGGCGATGGAAGGCAAAGATTTATCTGCCTCCGTTAAACCCGGCGGCTTGGTGGAACGTGTGATTAAGGCAGCCCGTCGGGAATGATATGTAGAGCGATCTGTTAGATTGCTTTAAAAAAACAGGCTCTACCAGTCACGACAAAAGTAACAGAGCACTACTAGAGGTTTCATGATGCAACAGCGTAGATGGGTTTGGATATTTCTTTCTATAACGGTGATAGCATTCATGGCGATATTGTTCTCTTTGAATAGACAACAATCTACCCCAGATAACAGCACCCCTTCAGAAATCGCATCGTCTGAACAGCAAAAGCACTCTAATAAAAAACAGCCGGCGAAAGATGTTCGTGCTAACTGGATATCTGGAAAAGAACGTGCAACCACCGAAACATCAGAAGTTGCTTCCCTTCCTTCCGAAGACTTCCGAGAAAGCTGGCGAACTTCCAAAGGGGATAGGATTGCAAGATTGCATGAAAAATTGCGTAACGCGGGTGTGGAGGTAAACGACCCTGTCCCAGAGGAAATCGCAATCGTAACCGAGGGAATGGACACGTTGAGCGCAGCCAGATTCCTGATAGAACATAGCATCTCTGACTACGCGCTCGAATATGCACAGAGAGCCGTGGCTGAAAATCCAGATTCCTTTGAGGCAGTCCTGTTATGGAGTCAACTGCTTAATTCACATGAACAGAATGAGGAAAGAGAAGCTGCCTTCCGGCTAGCACTTGAAATGAATCCGAACTCCATAGAAGCACTGTTTGGACTGGGGCAAACGCTCAGTGCAGGCAGTCATCCGTGGGAGGCTGTCCCCTATCTCCAACAAGCTGTCAATATGGATTCGTCAGCTAGCCATGCATATGCTTTCCTGGGAATAAGTTACGAAAAAGTGGGAATGTATGATGAAGCATTGACAGCTTTTCAAAAAGCCTATGAAATCAATCAAGATCAAGGAGCACTCATGCATCTTCGGGCACTTGAAGAAGGGAAACCTATCTTCGAGCCTGTACCGTTTGTGCCCCAAGAAAACCCTCCCGGAGAAACGTTTCCCGGAGCACCACTTCAGGGTGAGGCTCCCCCCACACCAGCCGGGACTGAGAGATTGGCGAGTGAAACAGGCCCTGTTGAACAGCCAATCATAGAACGGGGTAAAGGCGAAAACAAAGATGCAGATGCCAGATATCAACAGATGATGGACGAGATACAACGGATTTCTGACGAACTTCAATGGCTGATTGACCAAGATTCCACTCCATCTTTCACAGATGATAAGCTGATTGCTGATTTGGAGCGTTCTATCGTATCGAACCCAAATCGCAGTGATAGCTACTTGGAGCTTGCTAGAGCTTACGAAAAAGCAGGAGAACATGAGAAAGCTGCTTCTGTTTACCAACATGCGATGGAGCGTTTCCCTAAGGATAAACGTATTCAGCGAGAGTGGGAGGCTTTGCGTAACAAGTGAGTGAAAAGACTTCCTAAAGATAGCATAACAGGAGAAAAGAAGAGACAACATTGAACCTAATGAGCTGAGGATGCTTGGAAAAATGGCAGGATGGAAAAATGAAAAGTTTCACATCATTTTAATTGTTTTAGCGACATTTATCGCGCTCATTTTGAACGGATATCGTTATGGAGTGAGCGACCAGGCGATTTATATACCCGTTATTCATAAAATCCTACAGCCGGATTTGTTCAAAAACGATTTCCTTTTTGAGCAACCGTCTGGAGAATACAATTTATTGATTCCGGTGGTCGCCCTTCTATCAAAAATATTCGGGTTACAATGGGTCTTTTTCATCGGATATTTTTTATCGCTTTTGGGAATATTTTGGGTAATTTACAAACTGACTTACGCGCTCTCTTCCAGTCGTGGGGCTGGCCATCTGGCTGTTTTATTTCTGCTGATTTCCATCCCGGTGGCTGGCACGGCGACATCTACGCAGGAATCCTTCTTCACGTTGCGTACAACTGCAATGCCATTTGCGTTAGCCGTCATCTACTACTTTGTTGAGCGGAAATACATGCGTGCTGGCATCTTTGCCGCCATCAGTTTCCTCATCCACCCCATGACGGTATTAGCGCCATTGGCATTGCTATTTTTATATCTCCTCGTAAACGCACATAGTATCGGCTGGCGCTCCGTTGGAAAAATTTTTGGCGTATTTTTTCTATTGACGGCTCCGTTGTTTATCAGAGTTATATTTTTTGAAAGCAATCCGCGCGATTTGAATTTTTTAGGACGAGCATCCGAAGAATGGCTCAATATTCTCCACAGTAGAAATGGATATACATTTCCATCAAAATGGGGAGACGGGGTTTGGAAGCAATTGAATATGTACGCGTGTTTGTTCGCCATCGCCATGATATTCAGGGTTGGCTTGCCACTGCTGAAGGATAGCGGAATATACAAAAAGTTGGCGAGATTCTTTTGGGAACATCCTGAAAATTCGAGGAGCGAATACAGCGCGAAAGAACTGCGGTTGGCTTACGCTTTCTTAACTTCGGTAGCTTTTTTAGGCATAGCGTATCTTTTCGGCGAGGTTTTGCCCTTGCCGTTGATAGTTCAACTTCAAGTAGCGCGCGGCTTGTATTTAGTCTACTATCTTGCAGTTGTATATATTGTCTGTCTGTTTTGGGAGGCTTACCAAACTGACAAAATAACAACTGTTTTAGCAGCCGCGTTGGTGGTTACCGGTAAAATCAACTTGATGCGTCTCGGCATTTTAGTTTACCTGTTTTTGATTGCGCCAAAATCGCTTAAATCGTGGATAAGAGGAATTGGAATAATTGCGCTTGCGGTACTTGTATTTTGGTTTAAAAAAGACTTTGGTATACAATTAAACGTCAATACAATTACTCTCCCACTCGTGTTGGTAATACCATTTTTGGTTGGGGGATTAGCAGAAGCGCTAAGATTTACAATCCCCCGGTTTTCCCCGAACAAACCAACACCGTATTTAAGTGCGGTGTTTATTCACGCGACGATACTCATAATAATTTTGGTAACTGCCAACATCAGCTCTCTTTTCAACAAGGATAAATTCTTAGGACGCGTTTACCTTCCTAATTTAGCTCCGACAAACGCATGGATTGAATTACAGCATTGGGCTGAGAATAATACAAAAATAGAATCTCTGTTTCTTGTTCCGCCTAATATGTCGGGCTTCAGAATTTACTCCAAACGCGGGATTGCAGGAGATAGGAAGGACGGCGCTCCAGGGCTTTTTTCAGAAAAATACGCAAAAGAGTGGCAGCATCGCATGGAAATACTCAATGGTTACGCGACTTTCAAAGAAGAGCGATTCATCACTCTCGGTAAGCAGTACGGCGCATCGCATGCAGTTACAGCCAAATCGCATAATCTGAATTTTTCAAAAATCTATTCTAATGACCAATATATTGTCTACGAACTGCCAGGCGGCAAATAAAATGATGTGCCCTCCAAAAACTGGACACATTTGTGAATTACGAATTACGTTGCGAGCCTTGCGAAGCAATCTGAATTACGAATTGGGAAAAACAGATGTTCTCTTGATTTTCGGAACCCGAAATGTAAAGCTTTCTTTCGTGGCTAAAGTTTAATATTGAAAAATAAGCAAAGCAAGTTTTAGAAATCTATCCGTTAGCTATAAATCCGTTAGCTAAATGAATATAGAGTTGAAAAGATATGGAAAGAAAAAAGTTACCGTATGGAATACCAAATTTCAGGAAGGTGGCTCTTGAAGGCTATCTCTTTGTAGACAAAACTCAGTTTGCGGAAGAAATTGAAAGTCTGGGTGAGCCATACTTATTCTTTTTACGTCCTCGTAAGTTTGGTAAAAGCCTGTTCGTTTCGCTGCTTGAGCATTATTACGACATCAATCATGCTGACATATTTGAGAGCTTGTTTCGCGATTTTTACATTGGAAAGCATCCGACACCGTTACACAATAGCTATCTTGTTTTGCTATTCGACTTCAGTGGTATCAACACTGAGACAAAAGAAACAACATACAAAGGATTTTTGGATAACGTGAAATATGGCATAAGGCAGTTTATGGGTAATTATGCAGAATTATTGAATGAAGTTGATTTGAGTAACGCATTGGATGCCGAATCCCCAGAAATTGCATTGAGGAGCCTTTTGGGTGTCGTTAATCAGAGAACAGACAAGAGAATCTACCTGTTGGTAGACGAGTATGACCATTTTGCCAATGAACTATTGGCTTTTCGGCTTGATATGTTCAAAGAAGTGATTTCTGGGACGGGATTTGTGAGGAAGTTCTACGAAGTGATAAAAACAGGCACACGAGATGGGATTATTGATAGGATTTTCATCACCGGTGTAACCCCGATTACATTGGATAGTTTTACCAGTGGATTTAACATCGGCAAAAACCTATCTCTCCATCCCAAGTTCCACGACATGCTGGGATTTACGGAAAAAGAAACTTACAACTTGGTCGAAATGATTTGTGCGGAACACGGTGGCAATCCTGAAGAAGTTTTCCCTGAGATAATAGAATACTACAACGGATACAAATTCAGCTCAGAACTTGAGAATAGCAGATTGTTCAATCCTGATATGGTGCTGTATTACCTTTCTGAATACACAACAAGAGGCAAACCACCAGAGGACTTAATTGATGTCAACATCGCATCGGATTACAGAAAGATAGGCAACTTGTTCAATCTCCTCGAAATCGAGGAAGGCAGAAGCATCATGGAAGAACTGATGGAACGAAACCAAGTCTTGGGCAATTTGACTATCCAGTTCAATTTAGAAAGAGAGTTCGAGAGAGATGATTTGATTTCGCTTATGTTTTACACAGGTTTCATCACGATAGAACGCCGAAGAGGTAATCGATACGTTTTCAGGATGCCAAACTACGTGATAGGCGAGTTGTATTACAAGTATTTTTACGAACTGTTGGAGAAACGGTATTCGGTTCGTGTGAGAAGGACAGAATTGAACGACGCAATCGAAGCGATGGCTTATGATGGACAGATTGACAAGTTTGTTAAGGTTGTGGAGGAGTTTTTGACCAAAGTTATGTCGAACAGAGATTTTCGTGGATTCAGGGAAGGGCATCTGAAAATCCATATTTTGACGCTATTGTTTCTGAATGGTTTGTATTACATCCAGAGCGAACTTGAGGCAGAGAGAGGATATGTTGACATATTCTTGCGGGAACTTCCACAATTTCCTGTTGATTACGAGTGGGTTTTAGAGTTGAAGTATGTTCGCAAAGAAGATGCAGAAGCAATAGAACAAGTGAAGAACGACGGAATGGAGCAATTGAAAAGATACACGGAGAAAGTGCGTCCGCAGACGCATCGCGTTTTGAAGGGAGCACTGTTGATATTTTCCGGAGAAGGAGATTGTGTTGATTATTTGCTTTGACTCGAGCAGTCTATCGGAGTGTTCTGGGTAGCTAAATAAAAACAATATAATCTGGAGAATGATATTGTTGTTGACAACGGAGGTTAGTAATGAATAAGTTAGAAAGAATATTAGCAACTCTCAATCATGAAAAGCCCGATGTTATACCAAGTCAGGATGGATTCTTCGATATCACTTCAAATGAAAAATTTATGCCTGATTATAAACTTCGGATTGCAATGATTCCTGTCGGTGTCGATGAGCCGCTGGAAAAACAGATAGAATACTCGGAGTTGATGGATTACCATATCATAGGCGTAGCCGATGGTGGTCTGCGTTCTGAAGTCGTTAAAAGATGGGAAAATCATCACATATTAGAGTTCGAAAACGGTGCCAGGTGGCAAATCAGGGAACACCCTTATGACCGAAGCTACATCCATTTGCCCGTAAAAACGGAAGCGGATTTAGATAGAATACCGATGCCCGACCCAAGGGATGCGTCAAGGTATGATGGCGTTGAAGAAAAGGTGAAATTCTTCACCGAAAAAGGTTATTTTACAACCGCTGGAATTGAAGGCTTCTTTGCGGGAGTCTGGTACAAATTTCGCAAGCACGAGGACTTCATGATAGATTTGGCGTTAAACATGGATTTTGCCAAGCAGGTCATTAAAAAAGTCGCCGAATATAACTTAGCAACAGCAGAAGAGTTATTGAAACGCGGTGTACACAGCATAAGTTTCCCCGATGACTATGGTGGAAGTAGAACGATGTTTATTTCCCCAGAATGTTATAAAGATTGCTTCTACGAGTGGCATAAGAGATTATTTGACCTTTGCCACGAATACGGAGCTTATGTGAATATGCAC
>SDBU01004475.1_pt1 | contig 17120 bp, 19 predicted proteins | sample 2277071 | NCBI WGS metagenome assembly SDBU01 (sample SAMN10397929, study PRJNA504765) | marine sediment metagenome | isolation source: marine sediment core GS08_GC12, 126 cmbsf | place: Arctic Ocean: Gakkel Ridge, Loki's castle | collected 2008 | reverse complement strand
TCTGCATTAGTCATAAGAAATAGTAAACGGGTTATTTATTTAAGTTTTTCTTCCTGGCAGCCATTTGTTTTCTCGGAAAAAATAATTCCGCGGGAATTTGGGGAACACATTACTTATTTACAATTCACCATTGAATTAAGTATTGTGTCCCTTTAATTTATGGCAGATAATCTTCAAGAGATGGATATCTTCTGTAGGTGCATTCGGTTTGTTCGGGGGGTGGGGGTATAGGATGCATCTATCTCTGTCCCGTAAGCCTATATATAATGGCCCAAAACCGTCATTGCGAGGAGCGAAGCGACGAAGCAATCTCATTCAGAGATAGGTTTTGTAGAGATATAAACCGCTCCGAATGAGGCTCGAACCTGCAAGTTTGTCCATTTTTGTCCAGGTTTTGCGGGGTAAATTTGACGTAACTTATTGTCTATCATGTAGTTATACATGTCCCGTGTGTTAGCGGTGGACATGCACCCAATAAAGAGCTGCTTGTACAATTTGCTCCCCTTGGTTGATGACCGAAGGAAATCCCGAGCACCGCATAAATATATAGGCTGCGAGGGGCGATAATAGAACTCGTGCCCTGTACCCGAGGCATGAAATGTCGAGTGGTACGGGGTTTTTAGATGAATTTATAGGGTTTTGCTATACGAAGGAGGCGGAGAGGTTGGGGACAGGTGTAAGTTCAGCGACAGAACCGTCCCTATTTATTAATTTATTATGGAACCAAGTTTTTAAGGAGAAATTTGCCTAGTTTAGTGTTTATACCAGACATTGTGTCTATTATTTAAGAACGTATTATTCTTGAGGATATTGTCTTTGAGATTTGGATCTTTCGGCGGAACAAGAAATGAAACACCGTATTCGCAATCTTTAATGGTGTTACCGGTGATAAGCGGCGAACCGCCATCAATGACAACACCGCAACGATTCTTGTTTGGGCCAATAGTGTTATTCCGAATCGTAGGAGAAGCGTTATGCATATCAACTAACTCATGGCCGGCATGGTAAATCATATTATTCTCAACCACCACGGAAGTATTAGCGCCCACCGCACATTCACCTGCATGTCTCAGGATACTATGGCTGATCACTGTACCGTTGCCAGGAATAAAGCCACGGTAGTACTCCATTATGCAATAAGAAAAAATGTCATGATCAAACTGTAAGCAGCTCCAATCGTAGATACCGGGGGTTGGGCTGTCTGAGGTGATGGTGATCATTTGCCCGGGTGTCCCCACCGCATGTAAAGTGCCATGGATGCGTATAGAGATATGATTGCCCTCGTCCCGGAATGGTTCGCCAAAGTGAACACCTTGATAATACGGATCTTCACCTGGGCATTCTTGTCTGATACCTTGCCGCATATTAAACGGCCCATGGAACAGATTCTCCGCATCCTGGTTAGCGGCAATGAGCACTCTGGTACCCGGCTCAATGGTCAGTGTGACCCTCTCTTTAACAATAATGTCGCCGATAATACGGATTTCCCCACTCCAAGTTTCATCTTCAAAGACAGTTCCTTTCCTTGTGGTATTAGAAACCTCTCTGGGACCTTCTTCCTTTCCCGATGCCTCTTTTTCGGTCGATTCAGTCTTCTCTGAAGGCTTATCGCTCCTAAAAACTCCTTTTGTAGTAGAATGAGCGTTAACTGAGCCTATCATCAACACCATCATAAATATAATAGCTTTCTTCATAATCCCACCTTTAAAATAGGGACATCCTATGTTTCCTTTTTTTTAAATAAAAATAGGTGTCTGTCCCTATTATTTCTATTTAGATTAGCACCATTAGGGAGCCAAACTATTTTGATTTGTTTGCTATTTGAGCTGCAGAGCCTTTTCTATCTTGGCTATAAGGTCGTTCTTCTCTATTGGCTTTGTGAGAAAATCAATTACGCCCAGCTTATACATCATTAACCTATCCTTATCTGTATCCAGGGCAGAGAGTATAATAATAGGTACCCCTTTGCCTGCCGGGTCTTCGTTTAACATTCTGCAAGTTTCGACTCCATCGATTTTTGGCATAAGGATATCGAGCAATATAACATCCGGATTAAATGTACGTATCTGTGCAATTATGTCTTTTGCATTCGATAAAGTCATAATTTCATATTTGCCTGTCTTTTCCAAGTTAACTTTTATTATCTTAAGAAAATCCTCTTCGTCATCGATTATTATAACTCTCTTTTTTTCCATGTTATCGCCTCCTTGATATCTTTAAAGCTATGATCACTATTGTGCCCTTTCCTGTTTTGCTCTTTACATCTACAAACCCCCTGTGCACATCCATTATTTTATTCACAATCGAGAGCCCTAAACCGGTTCCTTCGTTGGTTTTTTTTGTAGTAAAAAACGGGTCAAAGATCTTTCTTGAAACATCTTCGGGAATGCCGACGCCCGTATCTTCTATTTCTGCTATGACAGCAAATTCTTTCGGTACAAAATAATCCCCATCTGTTTTTCTTCTTCCAACTCTAAATCTTATTTCTTTAAGCTGTTTTCTATAAGTGCGGATAAATAGTTTACCGCCTTTGGGCATAGCATGAATAGCATTTGAAAATATATTAACAAAAACTTGCTCTATCTTGCCTTTGTCAGCTAAAACTTTGGGTAAGTCCTTTCCAAAATCCTTAATGACTTCTATGTTTTCAAGCATTATCTTATGTTGCATCAAGAGCATGGAGCTTTCTAATATGGAATTTATATCTTCCGGCTTAATGCGTAATTCTTCCATCCTTGAGAAATCAAGAAGTGCACGCACAATACTATCAGCCCTCTTAATGCTATTTTTCATCATCTGGAGCATTTCCTGATTATCTTTTTGTGTCGAAGGTAGCTTATCTTCAAAATAATTTATTCCCTGTAATATAATCCCCAAAGGGTTCTTCACTTCATGCGCTACGCCGCTAGCCATTCTGCCGACCGCTTCCATCTTCTCAGCGTGAATAAGCTGGGATTGGGTTTCTTTAAGTTTCGTGTAGGCTTTTTGCAGGTTCCCCTCTGCCTTCTTGTGCTCGGTGATATCTGTGTGCATACCAGCAAGACCAATAATTTTACCCTTTTCATCCTTAATAGAATAGGCGCGTAAAGAGATATTTAACTTATGCCTATCCTTATTGTACATTTCCACTTCACCACTCCACGCTTCCCCCTTCATAATCGTTCCAAAGACCTCACGTCCCACTTTTTCATCAACATAAACAGTTGATACCGGACCGGTCGTACCATCTATTTCCTTAACGGACAAGCCAAACAATTTAGTAAAAGCCTCATTCTGATAATAATGTCTTCCTTGGGGGGTTAACATTCCAATCGCATCGGAAGAGCTCTCAACAGCTTTTTGGAAGTAGCGCAATTTTTCCTCTGCTTGCTTTCGCTCTTTTTCAGCTTCTGCGTTGTACAGAGCAAAAGCGATGTCGCCGGCAACTTCTTTAAACAGGGATTGCTCCTGTTTATTTTCGATAAACTCATTAGGGATGGAGGCAGCAAGCAGACCGTAAACCTTTTCACCGTATTCCAGGCGGATGATTACTCCTCCTCTGCCGCCATACATACCTGACAGAGGACAATCAGCACATTCGGAAAAAGGGTTTTTGGTTATTACAATATCCTGTTGACTAAGCGCTTTCCGGGCACATCTGGTCAATTTGCCATTCTTCAACCACTCAGTCAAAGGCATAAAATCCCCGCCCAAACCTGTCTCAGCCGCTTCTATAAACTTCCCTGATTCATCAAACAGGACAATCCAGGAATTGTAATAACCGCGTTTTTCGACAAGAGTATCGCAGATACCCTCGATCAGTTTGGCTGGGTCTTTTTCTTTGGTAATAATCTGGTTGATGTTTCTTATGGTTTGAAGAACCAGGTTTAGATGTTTTATTCCCTCTTCTGCCTTCTTACGCTCAGTAATTTCAGCGCGGAGCTGCTGTTCATGTGCCCGTAGTTGTTGATTAGCGGCTCTTAGCTGCTGTTCGCTTGCCCTCAACTGCTGGTTGGCGGCTTTCAGCTGCTGCTCAGACGCTCTTAATTGATTCTCCGCCCGCTTGCGTTCGACGATTCTGCCTAATCGCTCAGCTAAAGCGTTTATTAACTTTTCCTCTTCTTTAAGGAACGGGCCTTTATCTGATTTTGGTCTTTCTTCAAGATAAAAAACTTCTAAAGCGCCGGCTTTATTTCCATACATTTTAATATCAGCGGATTGTTTCCACCGGGTCTCTTTAAAGTTGTCTGTCTGATATTTCTTACCGTCTAAAATTAGCCTGGCACAGGTTATATCGGGATATTGCCAGGAAATTGGGATTAAATTTGCTGTTTTCTGGCATATTTCTTCCAGCGAAATTCCGGCCTTCTCCACAAGTTCCGAGAGATTATAGAAAGCATTAAGCTCTTTAACGCGCTCGGTCAAATCATGCAAAAGTTGTCTTCTCTCTTCCTCCGACTTCTTACGCTCGGTAATTTCAGCGCGGAGCTGCTGTTCATTTGCCCTCAACTGCTGATTGGCGGCTTTCAGCTGCTGTTTTGTTTTATCCTCGTCCTTCATCTTGTGCCCCTCCCTAAAAACAGACGTAATTTCGTTATCCCCTTACAATTCTTTTGCCGCGCTATCGCCTTCGGTATAAAATATCCTTCCGGAGACAATGTCCAAAGATGCGCTTCGCTGTTCTGTTCCGCCCACTATTGCGCTTTTAGGCTTGATCCCTAATTTTTTCAAGTAATTCAAGATGGATTCTACAACCTTGTCTGGAAGATCGCCCTCGCCGAGAACATTTGCGCCTCCGATAATATCTAGTTCCAGATCTTCTATCTGAGAGCCTCTTTTCTTTACAGCATCAAGCAAGGCGTCTATCGCATCCTCGCTATATTTCATCTTATCATCACTTTTCCATTTGGTCGATCTACCTGGAAGCATAATATGCGCCAAACCACCTATCTTTTTTTGACGGTTATAGGCTATTACCGCTACACATGAACCGAGTGCCAACGCACACAGAATGGCAGGGCGGGAGGTAACTTCGACTTCGCCTGTATCTACATTTATAATTTCAGCATTCGAAGACAATAGTTCATTATTCTGCATTTTGCACTGTCTCCTCTTGCTTATTCAAACTGTCATCCCTTCAATTTCCTTATCGCTCCCTCGAGAGTGTATTTTTCATCGTCTACCAGCCTCTTTATCAGGATGGCTCTATCGATATCTTCTTGGGAATACCTTCTGAACTTCCTCGTTCTGCATCGGACATATCTTGGCTTAACAATTTCACGCTGCTCCCAATAACGCAGCCTCTCGAAAGACACGCCTATTCTTTTTGTGGCTTCTACTGTCCCGTATCTATTGTCTTTTCTATTCGTCATCTTCCAGCTCACCGTAATGAATACTGTTACTATTTTCTTATATTCTATACCAAAGAGATTACTCTACAGTAACAGATATTACAATAGGGAATTAATGGGTAGGGAATGGGTATGCAATATACACGCAAGAAGAAGAAGAAGTGACTTAACTTGTTTTAAGGAATGAGGTTAGGTTTGATTTCTTTCCTGAGATACGAAGCTTTTTTCGTATATTTCTTCTGTGTTTTTCTATGGTAAGTCGGGAAAGGTGAATGAGGTCTGCTATCTCTTTACTCGTAAGACCTCCTTTTACCATATTGCAGATCTCAAGCTCCCTGGGGGTAAGGTTATAACTTTTTTTGGTTATCTCACGGCCATAAGAGGACGCTATGCTTTCCATGTGATCACACAGGAGTTCGGCGTATTTTTTGGACTCTTTCTTTTTCTTAAGCTTCTCAAGAACAGGCAAAACCGATTCTCTTACATTGGCCGCTATATCGTCTTTTATCTTATTTTTCTCAATATGCACCTGCTCCAAGATCTCTCCTAACGCGATATTCTTCTGCTCTAAAGAAAGCTTCTGTTCACGCAGCTGCTCCTCAGCCTTTTTATGTTCGGTGATGTCTCTAAATATACCCATCGTCCCTTTTGGGTTGCCTTCATCGTCCTTGATAATGAAAGCGGATAAAAGAGAAAGAAAATTTTCCCCATTTTTTCTGATATTTTTTACTTCGCCGCTCCATTTTCCTTTCGCCATTATCTCCTGCGTAGCTTTTTTGGCAAACTCTGGATTGGCATCCAACTCAGTTATGTTTAGCCTCAGGAACTCATCACGAGTATATCCAAATGTATTGCAGGCGGCTTCATTTACGTAAGTAATATTTCCCTTGTTGTCAGTTAGCATAAAACAGTCAAAGGCGCCGGCAATAGCATCAGAAAATAGTTTAATTTTCTCTTCCGCCTTCTTGCGCTCGGTGATATCCTTACTCACCCCTATTACTGCAATTGTTTTTCCATTATTGTCTTTTACTGGACTAAGGCTGGTATCTACCCAAAGTTTCTTTTCTCCTGCAATCAATTTTGATTCGTAAAAATCTGGTTCAGCTGTCTTAAATACATTCTTCAAGCTCTCTGAATACTTTATTGCAAGTTCTTTTGGAAATAGATCAAAGATTGATTTACCTATAATCTCCTCAGATTCCCCGCCTAATAGCTTTGCAGCAGATCGATTTAAAGACACGATTCTGCTTCTTTCATCTATCATAAAAATAAAGTCGGTTGTATTTTCAACAAGGGTTCTATACTTTTCCTCACTTTTTAGTAACATATCCTCCACTTTCTTGCGTTCGGCTTCTAGCTTTTCTAATTCAGCACCCTGTTGGGGTACTTCTGTTGATCCGTTTATAACTTGCTCTTTTATCTTATCATTATCTCTCATTTGCCATACCCCTAAAAACAAAAAGGCAACTTCTTTTTATAAAGTTGCTTTTAAATTTTACCTATTTTGCCCTCATCTTGCCACCCCTTTGCGGCTTTAGTATTAAGCTACTACTTAACGCTAAGAAAGTCAAGTAACATTAAATAGTGCCTCCTTTTTCTCTTAATATCTTTTCCCTCATGGTCCTGACCCAGATTTGGCTACAGATAGACACAGTTTCTTTTTAATCCCGATGCGCATTATTGAGTGGCAGCCCACATAAAAAAGGCCACTTTTAACAAGTGGCCTTTTTATAACTCATTACAGCACAAAACATTTTATTTGAAAGGACTTGCCCCTACAATTTTGTTGCAAAAACAAGCCCCTCGCAAGAATAGCTCCCCGGGTAGGACTCGAACTTTTATCTCTGAAATTTTGAGAAATATATCTCTATTTGGATAGTATAAAAACATGCAATTACATGAAAAATAAGAACATATGGCAAATCAGAGATATTTTAGAGATACGCGTTGTAGCTTCGGGCGGGGGAGCAGGAGAGGCTCGAACTCAAGATTTAAACCAATATTTGGTTCTTAAGCACACCCTTGCTAGCATCAACATTACAGGAACCTCTATCAATACGCCTACGACTGTTGCCAACGAGGCGCCGGAAGACAATCCAAAGAGCATGGTTGATGTAGCTATAGCGACTTCAAAATGATTGCTTGCGCCAATAAGAGCAGAAGGAGCAGCATCTCTATATGGAAGTTTTAACCACTTTGCCAATCCGTAAGTCAAAGCAAAAATTAAGCAGGTCTGGATAAAAAGCGGGATAGCAATTAATAAAATAATCTGCGGTTGATTTATTATAAGTTCTCCCTTAAACGAAAAGAGTAAAACAAGAGTAATTAATAAGGCAAATATCGAAACAGGAGTTAAATAATGAAGAAACCTTTCTTCAAACCACTTAAATCCTTTTTTGGCGATTATCCATTTTCTTGATTGATAGCCTAAAAATAGAGGCAGGCCAACATAGGTGACGACCGATAATACAATTGTCTGCCAAGGAATAGGCATTTTATTCACTCCAAGAAGCCACCCGCCAAGCGGAGCATATAAAAATAGCATTGTAAGAGAATTAATAGCGACCATGACTAAAGTATGTCCGTCATTGCCCTTTGAAAGATGTCCCCATATAAGAACCATAGCTGTGCATGGCGCTATACCCAAAAGAATACATCCTGAAATATAAGATCTATATAACTCTACCTGTGATCCACCTTTAACAATCTCAACCCCAGGCAACCAACCCTTAAATAAAACCCCTAAGAATAGTGTAGCTATCGCAAGCATGGTAAAAGGCTTGATGCACCAATTGACAAATAATGTAAGAACAACCGGCTTTGGTGTTTTGCCTGCCTTTATAACCTCGGCAAAATCAATCTTTACCATAATTGGATACATCATGAAGAAAAGACATATCGCAATCGGTATGGATACCTGATATATCGAAAACTGATCGAGTGTCACAGCAACCTGAGGAAATAATTTACCAAGCAAGATACCAAGGCCAATACAACCAATCACCCAAAGCGTAAGATACTTCTCAAAAAAGCTTAATCTGCGCTCTTCGTGAATAACATGTTCCATTTTTTATCTCTTTAAAATAATCTCACAATATAAATGCTAGTATAATATAACCCAACAAGAATAAAAATAACTCCTGTTATCCTGCGGGTGTAATATTCAAGTTTAGTAATTCTGTGAAACCAATGACTCAATGACGTAACTCCCAAGGCAATAGCAACAGCGAATATGAGTACGGGAAGACCAGTTCCTATTCCGTAGATGAATGGCAACAGAGTTCCAACTTTGCTGTTAAGCGCTAAAGGAATAAGGCTTCCAAAGAATAACGCCGCTGAAACCGGACAAAAAGCTAACGCAAAAATCAATCCCAATAGAAAAGCTCCCGACGCCCCAGATTCAACAAGTTTATTGTGATGCTTATGGGATAAGGCAATGCCGGGCAATTTCAACGTGATTACTTCCAATAAAAATAATCCCGTTATTATCAAAAGAGGGCCTAAGGCCTTCACCATATACTTCTGCAAAAACTGCGCTACCTGCGGCATACTCAAAAGAGAACTGATAATAACCCAACCAAGCGCCGCATACGCCGTCATCCTGCCGAGCGTATAGGCAAAACCTGAAATAAACACCATGACCGGATGCGCTATTTTCTTTGATAAAAAAGAAACCGCCGCGATATTTGTAGCCAGCGGGCAAGGGCTGATTGAGGTTAATATCCCAAGCCATAAGGCCGAGCCAAAAACAATTAATAACTCCACTATTCCACACCCTCCATGAATCCGTTTATCTCGCCGGTAACATAGTCAATAAACTTTTGTTTGTTACGGGCAAGCTGCCAGATCTTATCCAGATTTTTTGATTTAACTTCCTTGCCGTCTTTTACCAGCGAGAGAATAAGAGATTTGGTGTAAAGCTGATAGTCATTCACGAAATGCTCATTGCCCCTCTCTTCCACATTAACCGCTTTAAACTCGAGCTTTCCTGAAGCTAATTTATCTTTAAAATTCGTCTCAACGGCCTCCCTGGAATACTTCTCCATAGCCGTGCACGTAGGGCAACGGAATGAGCCATGGAAATAGTAGGCTATAACTTTAGCGCCCGACGCCTCCTGCGCGAAAGCCTGCGCGCTAATTACCACGAGAGTCACTAGAAGCGTTATTATTAACTTTTTCAACTTTGCCTCCTGTAGTCTATTTCTATTTTGAGATCAATTTTTTGATTTCATCTTTGTTCAGGACTTTCCCCGATGAAACCACTGTACCGTCAATCGCTAACGCGGGCGTCATTATCACGCCGTATCCGGTGATTTTGTCGATGTCTTTTACCTTGCTGATTTCAGCTTGAATGTTCAGTTCCTTCACGGCCCGTTCGGCATTTGAGGTTAATTGTTTGCATTTGGGGCATCCTACGCCTAAAATCTCTATTTTCATTTTTTATTTCCCTTCTTAACCGCATATATCTTTATGCTCACAACAGAGTTCTCAAGTTTTTTAACATCAATATTTTTTAATTGCAGATTCTGCATAATAACCTTAATGGTCGCGTCATTCGCCATGACCTCTATTGGATAGACATCCTGGCTTAGGATCTTTATATTCTTAAAGCCTGCTTTTTTAATAAATTCGATATACTTATCTTTCATAGAAGCTCCGGCAAGACATCCTATATACGCTTCTATAGATTCCTTAACAACCTCTGGAAGGTTCTTTAATAAAACAAGATCGGATACCATGAGTCTTCCCCCGGATTTAAGTACGCGAAATGCTTCGTTAAATACAGTCTGTTTATTTATTGAAAGATTAATAACACAGTTTGAAATTATTACATCGATAGATTCATTATCTACAGGCAGTTTCTCGATCTCTCCAAGCCTAAATTCGACATTGGTGTAATGCCCCTTACGCGCATTTTCTCTTGCGCGCTTTACCATATCAGGTGTCATATCAACGCCTATAACTCGACCTGTAGCGCCGACTCTCTTTGCCACAAGAAATGCGTCAAATCCCGCACCGAAGCCAAGATCAAGGACTGTTTCACCTTTCTTTAAAGAGGCTAGCGCAACTGGATTTCCGCACCCAAGCCCTAGATTAGAGCCTTCGGGGACCGCATTTAACTCTTTCTCGGTATAGCCGACTGTTTTACTCATTGTTTTAGCGCTATTTGACCCGCAACATGTAGAACCCGGACAACATGAACCGCTCGTCCGTGCAATCTTTGCGTACCCTTCTTTTATACGTTGTTTAATCGTATCTTTTCTCATTTTATTCTCCTTGCTTTATTTTACAAGATAACCAAACAATATACCGCTTAGAGTAGCCATTATCACAACGAGATTCACATAAACAATCGTCTTTTTTGTCCCAATTACACCTCTTATAACGAGCATATTCGGCAAGCTCAAGGCAGGACCGGCCAAAAGTAATGCCAAAGCAGGGCCTTTTCCCATACCCGCGCCTATGAGCCCCTGCAGAATCGGCACTTCAGTAAGCGTGGCGAAATACATAAAAGCGCCTACTATTGATGCGAAAAAGTTTGATAGTAGTGAATTTCCGCCAACAGACTTTTCAATAATCCATGAGGGGATTAATCCTTCTTGATCGGGCCTGCCTAATAATAACCCGGCTACAATTACTCCGGCAAGTAGTAGAGGCATTATTTGTTTCGCGAATGTCCAGGAAGCGGAAACCCAATTTGTAACTTCGTCTTTTTTAAACCATCTGGTAAGCATAGCACCTATCAAGATGAGGAACCCTATAGAAAGGTACCATTTGATTGAGTAAATAAAAGCCCACAATCCTGTTGCGCTATCGGGCTTTGCCCAATTAGCGAATACTAAGAATCCAACCATAGAAGCAAAATATACTCCATTTTGAAGAAGCGTTCTTTCTTTTACTTCTTCTCCTGCTACAAGATTCCCTGTAGCAGTTCTCGCCCTTTCTTCTTTAATGAATATAAGGTGCATGAGAAGTCCTATTACCACGCTAAAAAGTATCGCGCCGATTGCCCTTGCAAGGCCCAATTCCCATCCTAATATACGGGCAGTCATAATAATAGCTAACACATTTATGGCAGGGCCTGAGTAAAGAAACGCTGTGGCAGGGCCTAATCCTGCGCCCCTTTTATATATTCCTGAAAATAACGGAAGAACCGTGCAAGAACATACAGCAAGTATTGTCCCTGAAATCGAAGCGACACTATAAGCAAGAAACTTATTTGCCTTGGCTCCGAAATATTTAATAACAGATGCCTGGCTTACAAATACGGATATTGCTCCTGCTATAAAGAATGCCGGAACAAGACAAAGCAAAACATGCTCTCTCGCATACCATCTTACAAGAGCCAATGCCTCAAATATCGGATTTCTAAAAGGCAGAAGTTCTACCGGAAGGTAAAAGCACGCTAAAAATGCCGCCAACATTAATAACAATTTCTTTCGTTCGTTCATATTATTTGGTACAGCAAAGTTTTTCTCTATTAGCTTTCTTGATCTTAATAATATCCTGTTTAATAATGCTATCGTCCTTTAGCCATTTCCTCATAAGAAATGAAATAGTGCTGGCGTATGCGTTTTTTGGTTTAAGAACATAATTCGTCCAAAAACTATCCTGATGGGCTTCAATAAGACCGGCTTTTTTTAGCTTTTTCAAATGACGTGAAACGCTAGGTTGTGTTATTCCCAAGACGAAAGCGATCTCGCAGACACAAAGCTTTTGTTTCTCAAGCAGCTTTAAAATCCTGATTCTATTTTTGTCTGCGCAAGCCTTTAATGCATTCTCGAGATCTCGCATAATTACTCCTTTATCTATATAGCAGATTAGCTATATAATATCACAAACAAAGTACCCAGGTCAAGACATTTGGTTACTAGAGATAAAACTGAGATAGTCGCACATAATTCCTAGTAACCATCCATAATTACACAGAACTTCAAACAACATCAGAGATATAAACTGACAAATACGCAGGTTACTACGAAGTGGTTACTAGGCGGCATATTAGAGATAAAGAGATAGATTGCTTCTAAAATTCCATGGTAATAATTTACAGAGATATCCGACGGAAACATTGAAGGACTTCCGTCGGAGAATATATCGCCTAACTCTTTGACACGTCGTCAGATACAAAAAGGCCGACTGGAATTTTCCAGCCGGCCTTTAGCGTTTTCTCGTCGGTATCTCCGTCGAGAAATCAGTGGCTCCCCGGGTTGGACTCGAACCAACATCCTACTTACAACAACAAAACAACCCTACTTCTCGCCCCGAGGCCTTCGAAATACTTCGTGTTTCGAAGTAAATTCGGCCATATAACTTATGTCGGTCATACATAATATAAACAACACTACTATCATAAATAACAATACGCTTACTATCATAAACATAAAGAAAAACACATATATCATAAAAACAAAGAAGAATACACATAGTATCAAGAACACCTAGAAGACATAGAATCTTAAGGTAAATAGAGAGGATTTAAAAGAAGCTTTTCATTAGCATATAAAGATGAAGTGAATAATAAAGATAGGATTATAAAAGCAGCTATTATACGCCGAAAATTCATAGGAACTATTTTAAACGTTAAATACGAAGAAATCAAGGAGATAGGGGGTTGTGCGTTTTATTACTTGATCAAAAATATGCGGGAAGGTGAAGGGTTCCTTTCGATGCTACAATCTAAAATTTCCTAGAGAAACAGGGATATCTTTGGAAACAGGAAATGGTCCTGTGACCCCCTGGGTATCCATAAGGAATTTGATTATTTTATCTGCCGTTAGGGATGACAAATGTCTTTTGGAAAACTTCTCTGCTCTTTTATCAACGATTTCAAAGCCTCTTCGCCGTTTCGCGCTTAAGGCATCTTCGAGTATCTCTTTTTTTTCTTGTTCGCTAAGCATATTATTTTGTTTCCCAAAGTTTCTTTAATAAATCCTGCGCTTTAAAAATAGAGAAATATTCTTTTACTTTATTATAATCAAGTTTTGATTTGAACTGTTTAATTATGTTCTCTATGTCTTTTATGTCATCAGTTTTTCTATCTTTCCTGTTAAAATAGGCCTGCAATTTAAGGCCTATTATATCCTCCAGGCGAGCCACCTTTAATTTATAAGCACTTGCTTCTGTATCAAAGGAGATAGTATTATTAAGCATCTTTTGCGTGTACTTTCTATGAGCTAATATAAAATCTACTCTACCCAATTCGAAATTATCGGAAACATAGCTAGCAACATCATTACTTCTGAATAACTTTTTATAACCATGTGCTAATAAAAAATCTTCGATTATCTGTATATCGCTTAAAGGAACTATGAAATCTATATCCTGAGTAGTTCTTATAATACCGTGTATGCCTAAAGCCAAACCGCCAATAAGTACATATGGGATCCTGCGTTCATTGAATAACTCAAGTAAATATTTTAATACAAGATTAAAATTCACTTCCTATCTCACCTCAGTTGCTGTTTTGCCAAAATTAAATGTATATTTAGTATAACATACATACGAGAGATTGGAAAGCAACAGTTTTGCTGTTGTTTTCGGCAACAAAAAATTGTTCCCAGCTTATGTTGTAGCTATCCAAGATATAGTTCTTAAGCTTTTCTTTTATATAAGGAAAATCTTCTTTTGTTGCTTTTTCTATTTTAATTTCTTCCATATCGCCTCAAATATACCCTATAAAAATTTTAAATGCAAAAATTTTTACAGGACAGTCCTATACAATTCTTCGAATTGTGTAGGGCCCTCTTTTACGGGAATTTGCAAGGTGTGGTTATGAGAGATTGCTTTGTCGCCTTCAGCTCCTCGCAATGACGGAGGCAAGTCATCTTGAGGACGGCTCTATTTTTTCTCTCGGCGTTATCTAAACTGCCCCTTTACTTTGGGGCGGGTGGTTATTTCTCATCCAACAATGCGTAATGCGAAATACGGAATAATATTAAAAATGAAAATAGGGAACGGTTCTGTTTTTTAGTTTATAAATTGGATCAAAAATAGAACCGTCCCCTATTCTCTCATAATAAATCATTGGTTTTTACAATTAGCTTTTGTGCCGTCCACGATTTCGAGCTCAGGGTGTCCCCCAATTCTTATCTAAGTGTAATTTAACAACTTATGAAAGTCAAATTTTAAATTGCGCTAAAAGTGCGCTATGCAGTATATAAAATTATTTGATAAATGTTTGCAAATGTCCGCTTTAGGTATTACAATAAAGTATATGTCCGCAAAAAAGAACTTAAGGATTATAGCGATAATAATTATCGCGTGTGTGGCTGTTTTTGTAACCTTAGTAATTTCTCATTTGACGATCTTTAAAAAAGAATCCGCGGTGAGCTGGAGAGAAGACTTCGCCTCTGTTTACAAGGCAGAAGAAAGCGTCCTCCCGGTGGGGTGGAAACTAAGAAAAAAACCGCTGACAAAACCGGCCGTTTTTTCGGTGAAGAAGCGCTCAAGACCCGACGAAACTTTTCTTCATATGGAAGCGGATAAGGCGAGCGCCAGCTTGATAACCAAGGTCAATGGTGTGAATCTCAAGAAGACACCTCTTTTACGGTGGCGTTGGAGAGCGACGACTTTGCCGGAAGGAGCGGATGGAAGGATAAAAGCTAAAGATGACCAGGCGATAGGAATATATGTGGGAGCGGGCAGCGCATTGAACAATAAGAGCGTATCGTACAGGTGGGATACGGAGACACCCAGGGGAGCCGAGGGTAATTGTGCTTACAATTTAGGGAGAACCAAGGTAAAATGGTATACCTTGAGGAGTAAGAACGATACCAGAGATGATCAGTGGTTTATCGAAGAACGTAATGTAGCCGAGGATTTTAAAGAAGCCTGGGGCTTTTACCCCCAGATCATCTATTTAAGCGTCTCCTGCAATAGCCAATATACGAATTCCTCAGCCGTTGCAGATCTGGGCTGGATCGAATTTTTTTCCCGCAACTCTGAATAGAAATGTATATTTTTACCCGGGGCACGGGTGTAAGCCACTCGGCTCCGCGGATGACAAGGCAATTCGATGTTAGAAAATTTCCCAAAACACATAGTCGAACCAATAGTGCTTGTTGAAACCGAGCGCTTTTTGGTTAAGCTGGCGGAAAATCACGAAGAAGTCGAAAAGGCCCAACGTCTTCGCTATGAGGTCTTTAATCTTGAGCAGGAAAGAGGCCTTAAAAGCGCGGAAAAGTTCGGTATAGACTTTGACGAATTCGATGAATATTGTCTGCATCTGCTTGTCCTGGAAAAACGCTCAGGGGGCATCGTAGGAACATACCGCGCCCATCTAGGATGCATTGCCGATTCTAGGAAAGGTTTTTATTCTTCAAGAGAATACGAGATACACGGTTTATACAAGCTCGCGGACAAGTGTATAGAGCTTGGAAGAACGTGTGTCTCTGCGGAGCATCGGTCCGGTTCTGCTATCGGCCTCCTATGGGGCGGGATCATCGAGCTGTTGGTTAGAGCGAATCTCAGGTACATGTTGGGATGTGTAAGCCTTGAAGAAACAGATCCCAAGATAGGCTGGGCCTTGCATGAATACATTTCCAAGAAATATTCGACATCTATAGAGTTTACTGTCATCCCGCGCCCTGGATTCAAGCTGGAAAGACCTCCTGACCATGAAATAGAAAAGGTTCTGGCAGATGAAACTGCTCTGAAGAAGAGCATCCCGCCGATATTTAAGGGTTATCTCCGGTTAGGGGCGTTTATCTGCGGAGATCCCGCGCTGGACAGGGAATTTGGGACTATCGATTTCTGCGTACTGGTCGATATCAATAATGTTCCTATCCGCTACAAGCGTCATTTTAACTACAGAAACAACAAAGGCTGACAGTATGGCCTTTTTTCTTCGTTTATACAGGATAGTCATTCTTTTATTATGGTCTGTCTTTGTTGCCATATTGACGGTGCCGTACCAATTGAAAGGCGGGTGGAAAGGCATCAAGAAAATAAGCCGTTTAGCGCACCTGTGGAGCAAGGGCGTCGCAAAGATCCTCAACTTGCGCGTAAAAATATTAGGCGAGATTCCGCGAGTTTCCGGAGGCCTGGTGGTATCGAATCATTTGAGTTATCTTGATATAATCACACACGGATCGATCCTTCCTTTACGCTATTCCCCGAAGGCGGAAGTAGCGAAATGGCCCGTTCTCGGGTGGTATATTGATTTAAGCCGTCCGATATGGACTAGCCGAGAATCCAAACAGGCGTCTAAAAAGATATTGAGGGATTTTGTGAAGACAATGAAGCGAGAGATGTATCTCATAGTCTATCCGGAAGGGACAAGTACCGATGGTAAAAACGGCATACTTCCCTTTAAATCTACTCCTTTTGAAGCCGCTATAACTGGAGACATGCCGATACTTCCGGTTCTTACTCGTTATAATGAAGCCCCAAGTGAATCTACTGTTTGTTGGTACGGCGATATGACGTTTTTTTCTCATGTTTGGCAGGTATTAAAGATTCCTTCCATAGAGGCGGAATTACATTTTCTCCAGCCGGTTTTTCCAGAAGGCAGATCCAGAAAAGAATTGGCGTCTTTGGTGCATGGGATTATGACCCATGAATATGTAAAAGTCTCCTCAAACAATAATGAAAGATGAGACGATCCTTTTGGTGTCGTTTTACCAATAGGGGCTGTCCCTATTTTCCTATACAGGGGACACTTTGAAATCAAATTCGCAAACGGTACAAAATCTAGGCGTTACGCCTTCTTAAGTACTTTCCAAAGTACGATGCCGGCAGCGACGAGTGTTAATAACTCAAAATATGATAAAATGCTTGTCTGTATGT
>SDBU01004474.1_pt1 | contig 17126 bp, 7 predicted proteins | sample 2277071 | NCBI WGS metagenome assembly SDBU01 (sample SAMN10397929, study PRJNA504765) | marine sediment metagenome | isolation source: marine sediment core GS08_GC12, 126 cmbsf | place: Arctic Ocean: Gakkel Ridge, Loki's castle | collected 2008 | reverse complement strand
TGTCCTGCACGTAAGCCTTATGCATCGGAGGGATTTGCTTGAAAAAACGGGTCTATATAACGAGGACATAAACGTTTTAATAGACTGGGATATGACGCGGCGGTTGGTTTTCTTCTCAGATTTTCAGCACGTCCCCGATATTACCGGTGAATTTTATCAGCCTGACGGTGACTGTGACAGAATATCAGTGCAGTGGCGCAAGAATGAAAAGGAATATACGAGGAACATTCTAACGATACGAACCACCAGGCCCGCCAAACCCTGGACTAAACTCGGAGATATGTCCATCATTTTTACAACAGAGAGGCTGAACAAGCAGGCAGGCACAACCCTCGGCTCTATCTGGCAGCGTACCTTCTACCCATACGAGGTTTATCTACCTCTTCCGACAGCGGATTTCGAAAAACTCGACACTGATATGCCTAACATAATTCCTGTGCTCGTTAATCCATTGTCTTCTCAGGCCGAGCGAATAGACGCAGCCTTAGCCAGATGTGAGGGTGAATATATTGCCATAGTACCAAGCGGATTTCCCATGAGAGAATTCTGGGTAGAGGATTCGCTCCATGCTTTGGTCAACAGTTCAATCAACAACGAGGGATTTGAGTTAGAAGATTCAACAGACACACTCTGGGCGGTAGTGGTCAGAAAAAATGAGTTACAATATGCTCGGAGAAGCTTTCCGCATTTATCTGTGCGTGAATCTCTGAATGCGGCCGGCATAGCGATAAGGCGCTTGCAACCAGAAGAAATACCGTTTCAGTTTGACCAATTGCTTGAGAAAGCCAAGTCAGCAGAAAAAAACGGTAATTGGTCAAAGGCTGCTGAAATGTTTGAATATATCATGGAGCACTATCAAAACGAACTGTGGATGAAAACGTTAGCTGCAAAGGCATCCTTCAAAGCCGGCGGCCACATCCGAGCAGCCGAACTCAGCCGTGAAGTCAACCGTCAACGACCAACGGTGGATACACTCTTGTTGGAGGCAAAGGTTAAACACGAAAAAAAGGATTTTAACTCGGCAATTAAACTACTCAAAAAAGCAGAACAAATACTCGAAGGAAAAGAATTGCTATGAACATAAAACAAAATAATATCGATGAACAGCACGACTCGACGCAGCATTACGAAGTTTCACAGGAATTGGGGGACTGTTACACTTCTGTCGGCAACTACACACAGGCACAAAAATACTACGAAAAAGCAGCGGTCTTATCACCCGACGAGGCGGGCCCTTACGTTGGGCTTGGAGTAGTGGCGTTGCAAAAGAATCTTCTTGATGATGCTGAAATAGCCTTTAGGGTCGCCTGTCGGCTGGACGCCAATTGCGCCAAGGCCTATGCGGGCTTCGCTATGATCGCCCAGCAAAGAGCCGATTACAAGCGGGCCTTTGAGATGTACCTTAAAAGCCTGGAGCTGGACACTGACAATCTGATAGCTCTTCTGGGCCTGTTTCAGACCTCCTGCCAGATGGGTTCATTCTCAAAGATTATTCACTATCTGGAGACATATTTGAATATGCACCCGGGTGATACCTCCGTTATGTTCCCACTGGCGGCGCTATATATGAAAGATGGCAAGCTTGAGGAGTCCCAAAAAATTCTCCTGGATCTATTAACTCTGGACAAGAGCCACACAGACGCAGCTAATCTTCTGGAAGAAGTCGAACATAGTTTGGCTCAGGTAAAACAAGGAATGCAAACAGGAGCTCGAGTGTAATGAGCACCGATAGTGTTGAGATTATTCCAGATGGACAGATACACCTGCTGAACGAGCTGCAAAGCCTGCTGGAAAAGCAAATAGAGCTGGCCCGTCAGAGCAACATCAATGGAATTGAGGTCTTAAGCAAGCAAGCCAGTCCTCTTGTGGAAGAAATCGCCCGGTCGGTGGTTCTTGAATCATCTGAATTTAAAAGTCAGCGCGAGCAGTTGCGAAAATTATACCAGGACCTATGTCTTGCTCTTACAGTTCAGCAAGCCGAGACTGCCGAAGAGCTAAGCCGGGTCCGTAAAGGCAAAAAAACCATCGAGACTTATCGCAGTAATATTTGAATTGCAGGCGAATGAGTGAAAAGGAAGGCTAAATGTTTATCGTGAAAAAAAGCGTATCACGAAAAATCGGAGAACCAGAGACAAAGTATTTGCCCCGAGTAAGCAGGACCCAAAGCAATCATCCTGATGATAGAATTGTTTTGACCGGCATTTCCACCGATGCGATTGCTGCTGGTGGTAAGTCACAGGCCGACACTCAGCAGAGACTAAAACAAGCACACAAAGAATGGAATCCGAGCAAACGTTGGAATCCGTTTAATAGCTATAAGCTTCTTGCCCAGGTTGAAAGGTGGAAAAAGATCAAGCGAGGGAGGCCTCTTCCTCCGCCGGTACTTATTACCGTTGACCCCTCCAATATCTGCAACTTGAATTGCCTCTGGTGTAACGCAGAGCTTGTAAGGAGGGAATGGAAGAGCTCCTTGTCGGAAAAGGCATTATTTGAAATTGCTGATTTCCTGCCTCACTGGGGCCAAGATACAGGTTGTCAAGAGTCGGGAATCCAGGCGATTTGTATTGCTGGCGGTGGAGAGCCTCTATTGAATCCGTCAACAGGCAACTTCATCGATAGAGTTGTCGCAAACGATATTGACGTGGGCGTGGTTACTAATGGCACAAAAATAGACGAATTTGTCGATTCGTTATCTCAGGCGGTATGGGTGGGTGTATCTATTGATGCAGCTACAAAAGAAACTTTCAATAAATTAAAAGGTTTACCTTCTAACTGTGATTTATTTGACCGTGTTATTGAGAATGTTGCTATCTTAGTTGACTACGCCAAGATGCACAATAATAAGTTAGGCTGGAAGCATCCCGCTTACGGAGTGAGTTTCAAGTATCTTCTGTACAAGGGTAACATCGGCGAAGTGTACGAGGCGACGAAACTTGCAAAACAAATAGGATGTAAGAATATTCATTTCAGACCTGCGGGGACCACCTGGGACAAACTGGGCACAGAACGGGAAATTACCTTTTCCCTGGATGATGTATCACTGTTCAAACAACAGATTGCAGAAGCGTTTGAACTGGATGACGAAACTTTCGGCGTTTATGGAGTAACCCACAAATTCAATTCTCAGTTTGCCAGCGCTAACTATTTTTGCAGATGTCATTCCATTTTTATGACAGCAGTAATTGAGCCCCCGACCGGTAGAGATGCTCCGAAAGACTCTTTTACAGTGGGCCTTTGTTGCGATAGGCGGGGTGATCCAAAACTGGAATTAGCTATAAATATCGAAAGCACGCAAGAAATCCAGAAATTGTGGGGCAGCAAAGGACATTGGGATATTCACGATAACATTATTGTCCAAAGTGAATGTCCAAGATGTACCTATCAACCGCACAATGAAATATATGAGCAGGTTATTTTAAATGACAGCATGACATACAAGTTTATTTGACGGTATGTAGGAAAAAGAAAAAATGGAAATATCAGTAATCGGTTTAGGTAAGTTAGGTCTTTGCACGGCTGCATATTTTGCCTCCAAAGGGCACAAAGTTATTGGGGTTGATAAGAACAAGTATTTTGTCAGAGAGCTCAGGCAAAAACACTGTACTATCAGAGAAACAGGACTGGCTAAGCTCCTGGACAGGGCGTGGGATAACTTTGAGGTAACAACCAGCTTGACCGATGCCGTACTGCATTCGGACGTTACACTAATTATTGTTCCGACTCCAAGCAAGCCTGACGATAAGTTTTCTAATAGGTATGTTGAGGGTGTATTACGCAGGATTGGGCCGGTGTTTGCGTCCAAGGATAATTTCCACGTGGTGGATGTTGTCTCGACCGTTATGCCCGGCTCATGTGAGAAGTTTTTCAAGCCTTTATTGGAGGAGTTGAGCGGGAAGGTTTGCGGGGAAGGTTTTGGGCTTGTTTACAATCCTGAGTTTATAGCTTTAGGGTCGATAATTCAAGATTTTTCAAGACCGGATATGGTGCTTATAGGCGCATCTGATGAAAAGTCGGCAGGAATGGTGAAAGAACTTTACGTTAGCAGTTGTGAGAACCAGCCGCATATCGCGACGATGTCATTGCTGAATGCAGAAATCACCAAATTAAGTCTGAATTGCTTTTTAACGACAAAGATAAGTTTTGCCAACGAGCTGGCCAATATATGTGAAAGAATTCCCGGCGCGGATGTAGATGAAATAACCGAAGCAATAGGTACTGACAGTCGAATAGGGGCGAAGTATTTGCGGGCAGGCCTGGGCTTTGGTGGGACGTGTTTTCCTCGTGATAATCTGGCCTTTCAGGCCTTTACAAAAGAGGTGGGCTATGAGGCGAAATTGAGCAAGGCAACTGTTGCAATTAATGATGCAATGGTGGATAAGCTGTTCGAGATTATAGAGACAGAGGTAACAGAACGAAAACACATAGCTTTACTTGGTTTATCCTACAAACCAAATACTCATATAACGGAAGAATCGCAATCAATCATGTTAGCCCAGAAGCTAATTGATTCTGGTTATGCGGTAACTGTTTATGACCCGGCGGCATTAGATAACGCAAAAGATGTATTGGGTGATAAAGTCAGATATTGTAACGACCCATACGAGTGCGTCGATGGCTCAGATGCCATTGTGCTTTTGACGAAATGGCCGGAATTCAGGGATTTAGATTGGAATAAAGTTGAGAAGAATGTCAAAGAAGGAGCTGTTTTGTTAGATAGCTGGCGAGAGCTTAAAAATGAGAAGTTCACCAATCTCGATTATGTTGGTTTGGGTCTTGGATGTACAGAAAAACAGACTTGTGAGATATTTACATGAACAGCCTTCAGGAATTTAAGAATGTAACGATTGAGCGGGTCCAGGCCTTTTGGGATGCCAGGCCCTGCAATATCCGTCATTCACCACAAGAGGTTGGCGGTCGAGCATACTTTGACGAAGTAGAAGCGAGGAAGTATTTTGTTGAGCCCCATATACCTGTCTTTGCCGAGTTTGAAAAATGGAAAGATAAAAAGGTTCTGGAAGTGGGATGCGGGATTGGAACAGACACAATAAGTTTTGCCAGAGCCGGAGCAAAAGTAACGGCAATAGATTATTCGGAAAAATCGCTCGACATTGCAAAAAAACGGGCTGAAGTATACGGATTGGAAATTGATTTCTATAAAGCAAATGCCGAAGAGCTTTCAAAAGTTGTTCCGATAGAGGATTATGATTTGATTTATTCTTTTGGTGTTATACATCACACACCTAATCCCGAAAGGGCCATCTCGGAAATTCGCAAATATATGAGGCACGAAAGCGTATTTAAGATGATGGTTTATAACCGATATTCGTGGAAGGTCTTTTGGATTCTGATGACGTATGGCAAAGGGGCATTCTGGAAACTGCCGGAACTGGTAGCGGGGTACTCAGAGGCGCAGAGCGGCTGTCCGGTAACTTATACGTTTACAAAAAAAAGCATCAAGGAATTGTTTGAAGGATTTGAGGTTTTAGAGGCAAGAGCCGAACATATTTTCCCTTATCGCATCGAGGATTACAAAAAGTATAGTTACAAGAAGGTATGGTATTTTCGTTATCTTCCCGAAAAGATTTTTCGCTGGATAGAACGAAGATGGGGCTGGCATTTGTGTGTAACGGCAAGGATAAAGAGGTAAAAGCACCGGAAGCGATAAAAGGTTAATAATTATGCAGGCATATCTGTTAGATGATTTCAAAGTAGAAATTGATCCCCGAACAGTTGAGATAGGAGGCTGCTGGCAGGGCAAGCCTCGTGACGGGATACCTACCGCGTGGGGGATGGACGAGTTGCGTTTTTTTTACGAGCGGACGTTAGAGTATGAGCAGCCGGTCATCCTGGATATTGGTGCCAATACGGGTGCATTCTCCGTTCTTGCTGCAATGAATCCGGCGATGAGAAGTTATGCATTTGAGCCTGCTCCGAATACCTATGAGATTCTGAACAGAAACATATCTCTAAATAGGCTTGATGATAAAATCAAGACTTTTCAAATTGCCCTTTCTGACAGAAACGGCACAGTTGTGTTAAAGTATCCCAGGTCAGGTAAAGGCTCCGGCCTTGCTTGTATAGGAGAGCCTTTGAGATTTAACGAATGGGTTGAATTCGAAGTTCCTGTTCGTAAGCTTGATGATTTTGCAACCGAATATGGGATTAACAAAGTAGATTTGCTTAAGATAGATACCGAGGGCTGCGAACTTTTGGTCTTAAAAGGTGCTCAAGAATTAATAAGACGGTGTCATCCGGATATTTTTTGTGAGTGTTGGGAACCGAATACCAAACAGTTTGGGTATCATCCAAGTGAAATAACCAAACTGCTCGCGTCCTATGGCTACAGGCACATATGGGTAAGCCATGAGGATGTGTTTTTCTACATTCCTAACACGGCGGATGTCACAGAGCGGAAATCGGCCTGGCTACCTTGCCTCGCTGATAAAGTGGATGATGTCCACCGGGCCTGCCCGGGAACAACTTGTGACGACCATGATGGTCGGGCGAGCTTATCAGAATCACCCAAGGAAGGAACTGTTCTCACAGAGCGGAAAAGAGAAAAAACGATATACAAGACCCTTCTACAGGACTATTTGCAAGAATATGTTGATTGTAATCCCTCCAAGCTGCCGACGGTTCTGCGGGAACTTTGCGATGCTAATAGGGTGTGGGAGGCATTATCAGTTATAGGATATGCCGTGGAAAAATATCCTGATTCTCCGGACTTATACAATTTGCAGGCCGAACTGAAAGTCGAGATTGGTGACAGCGCCGGTGCCAAAGAAGTCCTTTTCAGTCTTGTAAGACGCTGGCCATACCATACAAAAGCATTGGGTAATCTTGGAGTGATTCTCGCTCTGGAGCGGAATACTGAGGATGCATTGAGTTATTTTGCAAGGTCCCTTGAAGTGCATCCCTACGACAAAAACACAGTTTGCAACTGCGCTATTGCGGTTTTGGATGTACAGGATGTCAGCAAAGCTGCAGGATTTGTTGACAAATATCTGGACAAGTTTCCTAACGATACTGAAGTGCAGAGGTTGTCACGTAAAATTGAAGGAACTATAGGCTCGCAGCGAGATAACGTCCAAAGCATTCGATTGGTGTCCCAACCCAACGATGCCCCAAAGAATACCATAAAAATCATTATGACTTCGGGGGATTTAAAGCGTTACAACGGGGGGTCAAAAATATATAACCTCTGGACCAAATTACTGCGAAAGAACGGCTTTGATGCTTACATAGCGACTCAGGACGGCTCCTACGAAAAATGGCTGGTCAAGCACGAACCCGTTATAAGCTATAGGGATGTTGAAGATTTCAGAAGCAAAGGCAATGAGATGCGTGTTCTTTCAGGCTGGCTGGATACGCCTGGTTTGGAGCGACTGATTGCAGATGGGAAATTTTACTACTTTGACGCCGAACTGAGGTGGACACTGCACTTTAGGAATAAGCTGGACTACTACCTGAATAAAGGAAAGATTGCCGATATAAGCACCCACTCACGCTATATACAAAGCTGGTATATGGCCAACTACGGTATCAAGCCGTTTTTAATAAATGAGTGGTCTGACAAATCAGTTTTCTTCGAAGATTCCAGCAAGAGAATTCAGGGGCGAATAGGTTGTATGCTAGATTCAGAGGACCAAGAGGCCTTTGACTTTCTCGAAGGAAAATGCAAAGCATCCGGAGAGTGCGAAATAATAAGAGTGAGTGGTAATGAGAAAATCGTTGCCGATTTATTACGTACCGTAGATATTTTCGTTGGGTTAAATCCAGGCAAACATCCATTCTGGGGAGAAGGTTGTCCCCGTACTCAGCAGGAAGCTTTGCACTGTGGATGTGTTCTCATAGCTTTCGATTGTCTTGGTAATCGAGAGTATCTGTATGATAACTGGACTGGTTTGATGGTTCCATCCGGAGATATTGAGGCTTTGTGGAAAGCCGTGAAGTTTTTGATAGAGAATCCGGAAATAAAAGAACAGCTAAGGACCAACGGAAAAAGTATTGCTGACGGGTTGTTCAGCGAAAAAAACAAATATAAATTGGCGAGTTCATTTTTGGGGCTCGGCGATGATCCCAAAACAGAACGTACTGACTGGATTACCAAGGCCGAACTTTCTTCAATCTTTCCTCGTCCTTTTTGGTTGGCTGAAGAAGAAATACCGTTTCTGGCAAGGAAGGCGGCTGATGCACGTAATACAATCGTAGAAATAGGTTGCGCTTATGGCGGTTCCACAACGTTATTCCTTCTGAACAAGAGGAAGAATGTCCGTGTTTATTCGATAGACCCTTTCATCCCAGACTCCAAAGGTGGTATACGAGCCACAATCCAGGATTGCCGGGATGCCGTTGCTCAAGCCCTCGCGAAAAAGGATCGCAGAGAAGCTTTCAAAGATTGGCATTTGATTAACAACTACAGCTATGATGTTGTTGGGTCATGGAACAAAGAGATAGATTTACTCTTTATCGACGGTAGCCATCACTATGAGGATGTTAAACGTGATTTCCAGCAGTGGTCCAAATTTGTCTCAAAGGATGGAAAGATATTAATACACGACTCGAGAAAAGACAACATTGCCGAAGACCCTGAAGATAATACCTTCTCTCGCGGCTGGATGGGACCAACAAGGTTAGTTGAAGAACTGGAATCTTGTTCAGATTTTGAATTGGTCGATACGTGCTATTCAATAAGTGTCTTTGTTCGAAAAACAAACGCTCTTGTCGAAAGATAGTAATATGAAGCTGACGCTTGCTTTTCAAGTTTACAATAAAGAGGAGTATATCGAGTCCGTAATGGACAGTTGGATAAGTAATCTGTCCGGTCAAAACGAATATGAGGTAATCATAGTCTTTGATGATTGTAAAGACCGCTCCGTAGAGATAGTTAACAGATACCTCAAGGGTAAAAAGTTTAAGTATATGTTTTTATTTGCAGATGATAGATACGAGATATTCTGCAATAACCTGGCATTGAAACATGCATCCGGTGACTACATCGTGTTTATACAGGATGATAATTGGATTTATGACGAGAATTGGGATTTGTTATTAGGCAAAATGCTTCGGCGAGTTGACAATATTGGCGCTGCTGCACTTCTGGCCGGGGTACAGATGCTGCCTGAGCAAAATAAGTTAAGGTACCAAAGGATAGAAATAAACCGGCCTCATAAAAAAGAATATTTTGCGGCCCATAATCTGCCGGAGTACGAGGTGGGTATCTGGCAGGTTGATTCAGTTTGCCGTCCTTTTTGTATTTCCAGAGAACTGCTCTTATCTTATGGAGGCATGGATGAAGCCTTTTCTCCAACCTGTGGTGATGATTTGGATTTGGGCATAAAACTGCTCAAGGAGGGATTTACTAACATATATATCCCGTTTGATATTTTGAATACCGTTGGCTGTGAACAGACAATGACCAAGGAATTCCACAACTCAGTTTATGCACAGGCCTATGCACTCAATTTTGAAAGACATCACAAATACCTTATGGAGCAAAAGGGTGATAGTGTTAGATTGCTTTTTCCAATGAAACAAACACAAACGGGACACTTGATGTTTGAAGAAACCGGGGATGGCGAACAAACACACAGGATTTCAAGTCAAGATAACATCCTGATTGATCAAGATACAAAGAAAGTGCCAATTACTTTGTTTGCACTGCCGAAAGCTTTTCGCGGCCAAGATGCAGTAAGGCAGAGAAATGCTATAAAGAGCTGGATGTTACTTGAGCCACGGCCGGAGATTATTTTATTTGGTGATGATGATGGAGTGGCTGAGGTAGCTGAGGAATTCGGACTGCGCTATATACCGTCTGTTAAACGAAATTCCTATGGCACACCATTAATAAATGACACGTTTGAAAAGGCTCAGACAATAGCTTCTAATAACATCCTTGCGTATGTCAATAGTGACATTATACTGCTGAGCGATTTTATGCCTGCGGTGGAGACAGCTGCCAAGCGCTTTAATGAATTTTTGATGATAGAACAACGTTGGGATACTGATATTCCAGGTCTGATAGATTTCGAAGATGCCGATTGGGAACAAAAGCTGCGACAATTTGTCCGCCAGAATGCCTCCCTGCATGCTGTAACAGGGGTAGATTGCTTTGTATTTACTAAATACTTATGGTCCGTTATACCGCCTTTTGGCATCGGCCGAACAATGTGGGACATATGGCTTGTTCGAGAGGCCTTATTGTGCGGCCAGCCAACTATTGATGCAAGTAAAAAGGTTACGATTGTCCATCAGAATCATGAGTTTTCCCACATACCGGGCGGCACGGATGCAGCTATCTTTAAGACTGAGGTACAAAGAAATCTGGCATTGGGAGGGAATGATACATCTTTGGGATATACCTCACAAGCAACATGGGAGTTAACGCCAGATGGTATAGTGTTCAGGTCTGTAAGCGAATTTCTTAAAGAGAGAAATCCCTCCATTGCTCTTAAGTGTATCGAAAGTGCCTATCATCAGGCACCGGAGATCGTAAAAGAGCAGTGTCAGCATCTCAAAGTGCGTACAAATCCCGATTACCGGTCCAAATTATTGGCTGTAGCCAGGAAGGAATTGGTATCAGGCCTGGCAAAGAATGCTGCAAAACTACTATTGGTTTCCTTGGGGCAAGAAAATATCTCTGCTGCCGGGGAATCTTTCAGGGAAGGCTTTCGATGTTTGCGCAAAGGTGATGCTTCAAAGGCAATTAAATATCTCGAAAAGGCAACAAAGAACTGTATGACATTGCCTAATTTACATTATGCCCTGGCTGCTGCTTATGCTGAACTTGGAGATATATTCTCATCTAAGAAAGCGTGTGAGATAGAGCTGTCGCTACAGCCGGACAACGATGGTGCTCGGAGATTGCTTGAGCGAATAGAAAAAGCAATAGCGGAATATAACCAGCTCCAGAGTTCTTCTACCGAGGTTAAAGTATAAAATCCAAATAACCTCGGTTCAGGGAAAATTTAGAATGAAGAATAGAATTTTTGACTCGCAACAGCCTTACAATACAAAAATGCTCCTTTCAGATAGACAATCATCGTCTTCCAATGACAGTACATCAAAAGTCAGTTCCGAAGGTATTACGTGGGAGCAGGTAAGACTGATGCCGGTTATCCGTCTCTATTCCGGCGATGTTCCTGAACGGAAAGAGTATGAAGGATTAATCGGGTTGTCCCTGACCAGAAATAACCATAACCATCTCCGGCATGACATTACTCAGCCATTCCTACTGGCGGATAACACGGTCGATAGTTTTCAGACAGAAGATGTATTTGAGCACATCCCATTTGAAAAACTGGCACCCGTTGTAAATGAAATATACCGCGTATTGAAGCCGGGAGGATTATTTAGGCTTTCTGCCCCGGATTATGGGTGTGACGTATTGCAGAACCGGTCCATAAAAGATGAAAGAGGGGAGATAGTTTTCGACCCCGGCGGAGGCGGAACACCTGATAGTCCGGGACATGTTTGGTTTCCGAGAATCGATACTGTCATGCAACTGTTAACGAAAACAAAATTTCACACATCAGGCACAATAGAACTTTTGCACTATTACAATAAGGACGGCACTTTTGTGGCGAAACCGATAGATTACTCTAAAGGTCCTGTTATGCGCACCCCCGATTTTGACCAGCGCGTGAAAAAACCATATCGTCCAATGTCTTTGGTAATAGACTTGACAAAGGGGAGAAAAGCGTTGTCTGGAACAAAAAGTATTCTTTGTACGCCCAAGACACGAAAGAATGAGGAACTAAAGTTTTCATTCGTAATGATTGTCTTAAATGGCATGCCTTTGATCGAATACGCCTTGAAATCCATTTATGATTTCGCACACGAGATAATTATTGTCGAAGGCTCCGTTGAAAAATGTATGTTTGCGGCCGATCCAGACGGCAGCTCGACCGACGGAACGGTCGAATTTATAACATCTTTTTCCGACCGGCAAAACAAAATCAAACTTGTCCAAGGCAAATGGCCGGAAAAATGCGAGATGCAAAACGAAGCCCTGAAATATGTCAATGGTGATTACGTCTGGCTTATAGATTCGGATGAGGTTTATAAGAGAGAAGACCTTGAGAAGATAAAGGAAATTATCAAAGCCGACCCAACAGTTACTCAGGTGGATTTCATACCTGATAACTTCTGGAAAGGACTGGATTATATTTTTGTATCCGACAAATTTTATGAAGAACCTCACCACTATAGAAGATTATTTAAGTATAAACCTGGCGCGGTTTTTACGTCACATAGGCCACCGACCATGTTCTGGCCGAATTCCTCGCTCTCGACAGAACAGATGAATCTTATAGACGGATTGCAAACGCGGCAGAGGGGAATCATCCTTTACCACTACAGCTATGTGCTTGAGCGGCAAGTAGCCCAGAAAATGGAGTATTACAGAAGGTGCGATCTAAAGACCGACCGCTGGAGTATAGACCGTGATACCTGGTACAATGAGTGCTTCTTGAGATGGAATGAGCAAAACCGTAAGCAAATCGAAAATAAATATCCGGTGTGGCTCGGTGATAAGAATTCACATATAGAGCCATTTAAGGGCACACATCCAGAGGTGATGATAGAGTATGCGAGGACACACGACAGAAATGGCGGAGCATATCCACGCCCGCCTGTAATGCAGAATCTAATTGATGCCATAGATGAACTTAAGAACAGATTCCCAAATGAGCATTTAGAGATGATCGAAACAGGTACTATTCGCACCTTCCATGCAGCTTGTAGCAGCACTTACTCCATATCCGAGGCCCTTGGCAGCCAAGGACGATTGACTTCTGTGGACATCAGCCCAGATTCAATCAGAATAAGTAAGAATTTTTGCTGGAATGCACCCAACATAGAATGGATTCAGTCCGATTCGGTAACTTATCTCGCAAAACTAAAGGATAAGAAATTTCATTTCGCCTTTTTAGATTCTGTGAATCAGAAAGACTTTATCTTCGAAGAGTTCCGTCTGATGATTCCAATGATGCTGGAAAACAGTATTCTTATTATTGACGATTCAGGAATCACCAATGATGGCTGTAGCATCGATAACGGTGTTCCAGCTCAAAAGGGGCATGAAGTTTGGTGCTTCCTTAAATCTTGCGGTGCAAAGTTCAATATATTTCAGGTGCCAAACTTTCCCGGTACACAACTTAAAATTGGCCTGGGTAAAGAGAATCTGAAGGTGATTAAAAATAAACTTAGACAATACGATGAAGACAGGTTTATCCCCGAGAGCTGCAATTTACCTGCGAATACGCAAAGCGGGCGAAAATTACAAGCTGAGCCAATAATCCATTTTGTTTATTCTGGTGACCCATACGATGATAATGCAATTCGAGCTCCAAGGACAATAACAAATAAGCTGTTCAGGTTTTTAAAACAACGAGCTGAGGTTAAATACTATGATTGGGCAGACAAAACAAGCAAAGTTGATGTAAAACTCAATGATATTATACTGGGGCATCCAAATCCGGAGGAAGGAACGATAATACGTCGGCTCTTTGAAAAACCATGCGCAGCCAAATATTTGATATGGCCTTTCCATACCCGAATTCCTGAAATAAACAGATACGCCAAAGATGTTGCTGATGTGGCGGACAAGCTGTTTGTTATCAGCGGCCCTCATTGGATAGAAACTATTGACCAAACAGAATATGCTTGCTGGGAAGAAAAGATAGTCCGTCTCGACAACGCTATCGATGCAGAAATATTTCCTCTCTTGAAAAAGAATTTTAATCCTGTCAGCAAACGTGGTTTGTTTGTTTTTGGCCGGACCGGCCTCGAAAAAGGCACGGCACAGCTATTCAAGTTACTTTGTAAAACCGATTATCCTATGGTTGTGGCCGGTGATTATTCGCACAAAGATTTACAAATCATCAAAAACCGACCGAATACTCACATACTTGGCCGAATTGACTGGCGCCACCCACAAACCACGACATTTATACTAAATAACTGCGACTTCTTTGTGAATATGTCCGTCAGTGACGCCTCACCTACCACACTTTTAGAGAGTATGGCTTTAGGCCTGATACCTGTCACTACACCACAATGCGGGTATTATTACGATTCATTTCTCTTGTTGTCATTATCACAGCAGGAGCACAACCTCCAAATTTTGCACCAGGCCCAGCAGCTCAGCGATGACAAACTAAGAGAACTCCAGGCTCAGAACCGCAGAATAATTGAGCGTGAGCATTCGTGGGATAAATTCTGTCAAACTGTTTGGCAAAATATAAAGCCAACTAAGAAGCTAACCAGTAAGGTCGGTCCGCGGCAGAACGATGAAGAATATGTCAAATATAATTTTAATGACGGTAAAAATAAGAAGAGGGTTCTCATAGTCCGCAGTGATTCGATAGGAGATTTCGTTATCTTCGGCGGGGCACTGCCCTATTATAGAAAGATTTATCCTAATGCTCAAATAACGATAGTTGTCTCTGAAAGTGTTGCCAAACTAGCCGAGGCGTGTCTTTTTATTGATGAGGTCATAACTTTCAATCGTGGGAAAATTTTATCCCAGCCCAACTATGCAGCCGAATTTATCAACTATGTCCGGGACAAGCAATTTGACGTTGCTATCTGCCCGGCTTTTTCTCGAGATAAAGTAAGTGAATTTATAGCTATTAACAGCGGAGCTGTCGAGAAGATTACCTGTTCTGGTGACACCGCCAATCTGCCTGCCGACATCATAAAAGCTAATAATGCGCATTACACTAAGATAGTCCCGATGTCTGAAGGAATTGCTTTGGAAACCTTCCGAAACGAAGAGTTTTTGAAGGGATTGGATGTTGAGCTTGACGGCCCATATAGACCAACTGTCTGGGTTACGCAGGCTGATAGAGAGGTTGCAGAGCAGCTATTGAACCGGAGAGGAATAAAAGAACCAATCGTTATAATTCCGTTTGTCCAGTTGGATATTCGTAACTGGCCAGTCAAAAACTGGGCGAAACTGATTTCCATGTATCCTGATATTCCTGTGATTATTTGCGGAATTGCAAAAGATAAGCCAGCTGCTGAGAAAATAATCAGTTTTGCTAACCATCCGAATATTCATAACCTGTGCGGATTAACTACAGTCCGACAACTTGCAGCCCTAATCGCAAAAAGCAGGTTATCCATTAGCAGCGAGTCAGGCGCGGCACATATTTCCGCTGCAGCCAATCGGCCCCATGTCGTTTTGATCGGCGGCGGACATTTCGGCAGATTTATGCCATACAGTTCGCAGACCAAGCTGGTATATAACAAAATGGATTGCTATAACTGCAACTGGCAATGTAAATACGGACAGGACATTAGCTGCATTGCGACCATATCTGTTGATATGGTTGAGCGTGCTGTTAATGAAGTGTTTGGCACAATCAGGCCGGTACCGGTTTTCGATAATAACAAGGTAATTATCCAGGCTAAAAAAGATATTGCCGACAAATCAGATTTTCTGGTTTCAGCCATCGTATCTACCTACAACTCAGAGAAGTTCATCCGAGGATGCCTGGAGGATTTGGAAAATCAAACAATAGCCGATAAGCTTGAGATCATTGTTATTAACAGCGGCTCGCAGGAAAATGAAGAAACTATTGTCAAAGAATTTCAACAAAGGTACGACAATATCAAGTACATTAAAACTGAGCAACGTGAGGGAATTTACGTCGCATGGAACCGTGCAGTCCAGGTCGCTCGGGGGACTTTTCTAACCAACGCTAATACAGATGACCGTCACCGTGAAGATGCTTTGGAAATAATGGCTGAAACCCTGCTGGCCAATCCTGATGTTGCTCTTGCTTACGGCGACCAGATATGCACCGATACACCAAATGGCACCTTTGCCAATCATCATGCTATCGAGATGGCCAAAAGAGCTGAATACAGCCACGAAAGACTACTCTTCGGTTGTTGCGTAGGCTCACAGCCAATGTGGCGCAAATCACTGCACACCGAACTCGGATATTTCGACGACACATTGACCTGCGCGGGCGATTGGGATTTCTGGCTGCGCATCTCAATCTCAAGTAGATACAAATTCAAACATATACCCGAGTTTTTGGGCCTCTACTATTATAACGAAAACGGCATCGAACATGGCAGAAAGATTCACAGCCTGTACGAGAGATATATAGTCGGCAAGCGATATGGAAATCCGTATATATCGGTGATACCTCTGTACACGAGCAAGGATAATCCCCTGGTTTCGGTGATAATGCCGGCTTACAATGCCGCTGAATATATCGAAGAGGCAATTGAAAGTGTTCTAATTCAAAACTACCGAAACTTCGAGTTGATTGTTGTTGACGACGGCTCTACAGATGGAACCAAAGACATAGTATTTAGCTTTAAAGATGAAAGAATAAAATACTTTTACCATGAAAATTCAGGCCTTGCTGCCACGCATAATGCCGGAATCAAAAAATCCAAAGGCTCTTTTCTAATAAAGCTTGACCACGATGATATGATGACAGCAGACTTTATTGCCGCGCACCTGGCGGAATTTGAAAAACATCCCGATGTTGACCTGGTTTATTGTGACGATTATCTTATTGAGGAGAACTCCAATCCGATTCGAGTGATTGAAAGACCCGAGTACACGGACCGAAGATTGCTCATTAGAGACCTCTTCCACTGTGGTTTCCCGGTAGTGCCGTTCAGAACCTGTATCAGAAGAAGCGTCTTCGATAAAATCGGCTTTTTCGACGAGGACTTACTGATTGGCGAAGACTACGATATGATGAGGCGTTTCGTAAAGGCCGGCCTGAAAATACATCATCTCAAAGGTGCTCTCTATCTGCGCCGAATGACCCGCGACAGTCTTTCAAGAAATTACTCCGCCCAAAAGGCAAAATCTCATTTTGATGTTGTCAAGCGATTTACCGATACGTTCACGTACGATGAGCTGTTTCCGGATATTGAGTGGGACGAGATAGCGCCCCAGATAAGGCAATTACATGCTAAATGCCTAACTGCTGGAACTTACCTTGCAATAGGACAAGATTATGTAAAGACAAATGTCCCTGAGTGTTCAAAAGCAGCTTTCGACCGGGCCTGTTCAGAGCTAAATGACTGTGTAAAAATGGACCCGGAAAACCAGGGTCTGCGGCAGTTATTGCAAAAGTCTAAACTCATAC
>SDBU01004473.1_pt1 | contig 17126 bp, 22 predicted proteins | sample 2277071 | NCBI WGS metagenome assembly SDBU01 (sample SAMN10397929, study PRJNA504765) | marine sediment metagenome | isolation source: marine sediment core GS08_GC12, 126 cmbsf | place: Arctic Ocean: Gakkel Ridge, Loki's castle | collected 2008 | reverse complement strand
TGAAATTCATGAATCCAATCATTGACTAACATAAAATACGCACTTTTCGCACTTCCATTAGTCGCTGTACTTCTTGGAATGTCTGCGTTTTCAACTTCATTCCAATCTGAACTTTCAGAAACACCATCTCTAGTAGATGCATCTCAGATTACAGGTCATGTAATCTTACAAGTTTTTGACACTGAAACTGGAATGCTAAAGTACACGATTGAAAACCACAACCTAGTTGTAGATGTAGGACTTGATGAGATGAGTCAAGCAACATTCGGAGTTGGTGGAGCAGGTTCAACGTTCTTTGATTTCATAGAAATCGGAACCGGAACAACTGCACCTACAGCAGTCGATACAACGATTGAGACAAGTGCATGTGCAAGAATACAAGATGCATCACCTGATTCAAATTCAGGAACATCTGGTGAAACATCAACAAGTGTAATATCATCCTTCGATGGTGCTACGTGTGCTGGTGCGATCACAGAAGCCGGAATTTTTAACGGAATTGCAGGTGGGCAAATGTTTGCACGTTCAACATTCGGTAGCGTTACGATTTCTGCCGGAGACACTTTGAACGTCAACTATACTATAACCGTAACTTAGGGGAGTGAATAAAGTAGCGATGAACCTAAATTTTTTACACAAAAAAAAAGCGTAACTGAAAGACAAAAATATTTTTTTGTAGTTATATTACTTCCATTTTTATTTACAACAACAATAGTTTTAATTTCAATAGATAGTGCTTTTGCAGTTGATGTTTTTGCAAGACCAGATGCAGATACAGGAGTTGATTGGATAGGAGAGACAGGTTGTACAGGGTTACAGCATTGGGATTGTTTAGATGAAGTGACACCAGATGATACAGATTTTATTACATCTTCATTAATTTCTACAAGTAACCAAGATATTGATTTTATTGGTCTTACATCTGTCACAGACCCATTAAAAAGTGATGGACATGTTATCAGAGTACAAGCAAGAGAAGAAGGGCTTGGTGTGAATGCACCTTTCCTTCTTGTATATTTATCACAAGGTCAGACATCTGACATTGCAGTTTTAAACATTACACAGGGAACACTTACTACAACTTTTACTCAATATGAATATGCACTAACACCAACAGAAGCAGATTCAATTACAGATTATACAGACCTTGAATTAAGATTAGAAGCATCTTGTAACTCAGGAACATGTAGTGCAGGAGGAAATAGAGATAGCGTAAGTGTTTCTTGGGCAGAATTCGCAGTTTTAGATCAACCAATTATTCCACCACCAACTCTTGATACAGTTACAGTTGTAAATTCAACTGCCTTGCAATTAGATTGGACTGCACCAGTTGACCTTTCAAATGTTCTAAGTTATGATATTAGAAGATTCAATGGTACAACTTTCAATACTGTTGGAAATGTTCTAAACGGAACCACGACTTTTACTAATACAGGGTTAATTCCTGATACTTTCTACACATATCACGTAGTATCAAAAAGTTCATCTGATGAAAGCCTTCCTTCAAACCAGATCTCACAAAGAACAACTGTAATCTTATTTTCTGCAAGTCCAGATAGCAATCCTTCGGTAAGATGGGTAAATGGTTTAGGGAATGCTCCATGTGGTGACTTGACTACATTTGAGTGTGTAAATGAATCTGAAAGGGATGATGGAGATTTCATTCAATCATTAGGGTTAGGAAGTTCTGACAGCGATATTGACATAATGACAATGAGTGACATGGATGATCCAGAAAGATCTGACAGTCATTTTCTAAAATATACAGTTAGAAAAGCAGATGTTGGGACTAATCCAGTTGAATTTACAATTCAACTAAGACAAGGAGTTACAGAAATCGCATCATTCACACATTCAGGATTAACATCAAATTATGTTATTTTCCAGCAGGAATTAACTGGAACACAAGCAGATAGTATAACAGACTACAGTGACCTTGAATTAACTTTAACTGCAAGTTGTGATGCAGGTTGTTCAAACTCACCAAATGCAAGAGAGAAAGTAAATGTTTCATTTGTAATTTTTGAGATTGAACAGGTAACAACTGGATCAATATCATTGATTGATACATTATCTTCTTCGTCATTAAGGCTAACATGGGAAGCAGATGAACTTGATGCAGAGATAACAGATGTAATAATTCAAAGACAGAATGGAACTGATTTCTTAAATGTTGGAAACGTTACTACAGTAACATCAACATTTGATGATACAGGATTAGATTCAAACAGTATTGTAACTTATCGCCTGACCGGAATGTTAATCAGTGGATTTTCAATCCCATCAAATGAATTCAGTGGTGCAACACCTCCAAGTTCAGCAGAAATTAATGGGAACGGAACTATAATTGAACCAAACCCAAGTAATACTTTCACACTTTTAGAAAAACAAATTCTAGTAAACACTATTCAACATTACAACATTACAACATCTGAACTTAATTCAATCTTTACTGACATTGATACAAACCAGTTGAACATGTATGAGATAATTGACAAGATGAATAACGGATCATATTCAACTTCCCAAGAAATGACAAATGCTGGTGCATTTTATGGAACAAAATATCTAATTATTCAAAACATTAACGACTTTATTGGAAATGTAACTACAGATGTAATATTAGCATTAGGAGGTTCAAATGGTACTGGTGACAATCCAAACTTCGCTGTACCAAAATCACCAACATGATCAACCCTCTCTTTCTGGTCATTCTAATTCCTATTGCTGGATACATATTTTTAAAATCTGAGAACATAGAAATTAATAGAAAAAAACTTTATGCTGGATTTTTCATCTTATTGTTAGTAGCAATAACACCTACATTCACATTTCAACCAGCATTTGCAGACAATGAGATAAGACAGGTCATAAAAATTGCAGGTCTTTACCCTGCTGATGTTGCAAGTGCAGACTTTGTAATCGATCCAGCACTACAAAACATTGACAAATCATTTGTAATTTACACAGTAAGGCATACAGGAGAAAATGATGCAAGTGACACATTCAAGTCAGTTGAGATTTTAAATGTTAATACTTTAAGACTGAAAGGGGAAGATACTGCTACTGGAAACAATGCAGTAGAATTTATTGCATATATCATTGAATATGATGGAACATCAGAAATTGATGTCCAACACTTACAAGAATCTCTTACTTCAAGTGCAGGTAGTCAATCATTTACAATGGGTTCTGTTAATACAACAAACAGCATGATTGTTAGTCGTGGAATGCATCTTAACGTTTCTGCAACTGCTGTGGGTAACAATGATTTTCTAAGAATAGATATTTTAGATTCTACAACTTGGAGAGTTAACATAGATACAGCACCAGACACACCACAAGGTTCGTTAGTCTCAGTAATAGATTGGAATCAAACGGATATTTCAGTTCAATCAGGACTTTTCACAATGGAAAATCCATCATTCACAGGTGAGTTAATTGGTGGAACTGACTTTACAGCAATTGATCCTACAAGAACAATGTTCCTATTTACTTATACATCTGATGGAGCATCAACAGAACCAAATGACGATTCAATGATACGAGGATCATTAACTGATGGTGGGGATATAAGATTTTTCAGAGATGATGATGATTCAGAATTACTTGTTGCTTGGCAGTTAATCGAGTTTCCTGCCGACTTTATCAAGATTAAACATTTCAATTCAACTTTACTTGATACTGAACTTTCAATTGATGTAATAGTTCCAGAAATACAAGATTATGACAAAACCATAGCAATGAGTCATGGTGGTACTCCATTTGGTTATTCAACTGGATCAGGTTCTAATGATGGTGAAATTGATGGTGGAATAGACAGATCACAATCAACATTACAGGTGATAAATAATACTAGGGTTCAGATTAGCAGGGAAGATTCAACTGCATTCCAAGAGATAGGATGGCAGTTAATTGAATTTTTAGAAGCCGATGAAGCAGAAAACGCACAGGGAACAAACACATTAAGACAGATTGTAAAAGTTGAGGATACATACACAGGTGCATCAGTATTTCAAGACTTTACAATTTCTCCTTCGCTTCTAACTGTTAATAATACAATTCTTTTCATGTCAATTGAAGATGCATCATTAGATACAGATGATGTAAGCGAGAGATTGAAAAGATTTGGAATAGTTGATACATCTACACTTAGAATTCATGGTTCAAATGATCCACTAGCAACAAATACACCAATAAATTTTACAGCATATATCGTAGAGTTTGATCAATCATCTCCAATATTTGTTCAAAGAGATCAAGTTCAATATCCAAATGGAATAGATACTGATGAATTGGTAATGCACATGAGTCCTATTAATGCAAGTGGTTCTCATATTCAATACAATGCGTGGTCATCTACTTTTGGTGACACAACAATTGGGCAGGAAGAATTTGCTATGGTTAGGATCATAAATGAAACAACTTGGGGATATGATGTAGAACAACCATCAGATGAACAAGAATCAGTAGCAGTTGTAAACATCATAGATTGGAATCAAAATAACATCAGTGTACAATCAGGTCAGGCAACATTAACTGGTACTACATTATCAGTAAGTCCTACTACAGATGTAATTAGAAATCAGACATTACTATTAGTTTCACACAGAACAACAAATTCAGAGTTTGAAGATGAACCAGATGATTCAGCATTGTTCGCACATTTGGATGGTAGCAGTCCACCAGACATGGTATTTGAAAGAATAGATAGTGCAGATCCAGCACTGTTAATTAATTGGCAGTTAATTTCATTTCCATCTGACTTTGCAAACATTCAGCACTTAACACATAATCAAACTATTGGTATAGAAAACGATACTGCAACAATAACTTCTGTAGGTAATTTCTCTAAATCAATTGCAATAGGAACTTCAATGTCACCAATGGGATTTTCAAACGGTAAATCATCAAAGTCAGATACAGATGCATTTGGAGAAGCACATGGTAAAATAACACTTGAGAATGCAACAACAGTAAGATTTGAAAGAGGCTTATCAACTGGAAATTGGACTGTAGGTTATCAAGTATTTGAATTCGAACCATCAGTAGGTCAAACATTTAATCAAACAGTAACAGATGTAGCAACAGCAATAGATCTATCACAAAACAAGAATGTTACAAAATTAGCAACTGATACTGTAACAACAGCAGACACAATATCAACAGGAAGAATATTAGTTGTAAATCTAAACGATACTGGAACTGCAACTGATGTAACAGCAATAAATGTAACAAAGTTAAATCTAGATTTAGTTAGTGCACTTGATAATGTTGACTTGACTACAACAAAAGGTGTAATCGATACAGCAACCATTCTTGAACAAGTAAGTACAGAAACAATATTTTTAGTGCTATTAACTGATTTGGCATCAACGACTGATGAAGTAGCACTTGCAATCACAAAAATATTGGCAGATAATGTTGTAACATCAGATGAAATAAACTTTGTAATAACAAAGTTACTAGATGATACAGTAATAGTTTCAGATCTAGCAAATGCGACTACAACATTTGGAGTTGATGAATTAGATACTATTACTGCAAATGACTTGGTAATTCTAGATGTTACAAAACAACTATTTGATGTGGCAAGTACAATTGATGACTTGAACCTAGAACCAACAAAGGTATTCCTAGATACGACAGTGGTAGTAGATACTACTCAGGCAGATAAGGATGCAGGAATTAATGCTACAGATTCAGTAGGAACAGTTGATAACTTGGTAATAGATGTTACAAAACTAATTCAGGATGTTTCAACTATTCAAGATGATGTAGTATTACTTCGAATTCTAGATATTGCAATTAACGATACTGTTACTGTAAACGATCCAGCAATATTCTTTACAATAGCAACAAATCAAACTGCTGGTGGTTCTGGAAGTGCATCAACTGGTGGAGGTGTACCATCATTTGAAAGATTAGTAGGATTATCAATATTATCAGAATTATTCAATGTAGTACCAAAGGATAATGTTCCATCAGACTTTGTAATTTCTACATTTGGTATGACGAATACAGCAGTAGAAATCTCAAACATAGAACCAGATCAACAATTCAATACATGGTTCCAATTTTCAACATTCCCAACTACATTAAGATTTGATACAGAAGTAGATACATCTAGGACAATTAATGATCCGGCTAGGTTTAAGAATACTGCATTAGAGAGTTTTGTACTTACTGTTCCACTAATATCATGTGAAGGACTTGATCCATTTGTAACACCAGTTCCATGTATTGACCCACTTGTTTACGAAATACCAATAATATTCACAATAACCAAAGGTGGAGTTGAATTCAAAGAGAAACATATTGTAACAGTTGATGCTACTGAACGAATACCATGTGATATAATATGTGAGATAGTTGATTTCATCACTCAAAACTACTGGTGGTTAGCAGGAATTTTGGTTGTGTTTATGATGATGTACTTCTTGAGAGGTGCAATTACAAAGAGGGGAGTTAGAACAGTAAGAAGAGTAAACAAGGATCACTTTACTTCATTTAATGCTAATACACCAAAACGAAAATTCAAACGTGGCAAGGGAAGATAGAAATTTTATCAAAGGTGTACGTGTCACATTCGATTGGTAGGCAGACTTTTAATTAATTAATAAAAAAACAAAACAAAAGATGAAAAGAAAGTTTGAAAGTGATGAACAAAAGAGAAAAAAAACAAATAGCAAAACAGGAATTATAGTTATTATTTCCACAATCATTATTGTTTCATTAATCTATAACATTATTTTTCCAATGACACTGATCGGAATGATTTGGGATTACGATATTAAAAGCCAATTAGAATTTCAAAATAGAGATGCGATAGAAAAATCTGCTGATGTTGTGAAATTCCGGTTAACTTATGAAAACAATGATGAAACAGACCTGAGAGTTGAACGAGCAATTAATGTGTACATTAATCTTTTTGATAATCCTGCAAACACATGGATGCTTGAAAAATTAAATGATTCAAATGTTACCACGCTTGAATTCACTTGGAAAACTTACTATGAAAAATCTTTGCTGGAACAACGAAAAATCCAACTAGAAGAATCTTACTATGGAAAATAGATGATTAAGATGGTTTGTAAAAAACATAATTGGCAAAAATATCATCCTGATGAAGATTGTTTAGTTTGCTATTATGTAGGTCTTAAAGAACAAGTCTTAGTAAAATATCCTTACTATGAAAATAATGACAGAAAAATGGATGATGCAATTAATAGACTGCATACAGGTAGGCGACTATAATGAGATGTGAATGTGATTATTGTCAAAGATGTGGTAATGATATAGAAATTTATGATTTATGTGCATCTTGTTATGAAGGTAAGCATTTTAACATAATTCATCCAGAGCAAGAATTTACAAGGAGAAATTCTAAATGAAAATCTTTTCACATGATATTGGAGTAGAAAACTATTGGATTAGATGGAATAAAAAACACAAAAAGCAAGTATTACGAGGTAAAAAGTATGACTAGATGTAAAATATGTTGGTGGAAGAATCAATGGCTTGATAAAAACGGTAAATGTATTTCATGTTGGATAGATGAAGATGAGTGTTAAACATGTGTACAAGTTGAGAGGGCTTTAATACATTGATTGAAACACACTTCCAACTTTTTGTTGTTCAATCTCCTTTATTTCTACACTCTATACAAAGTAAAGTAAAATCACTAGCATCTACTATTTTATTACAGGTAGGACAAGGTTCATTTTCATCAATTGGTGACAATTTTTTATCACGTAAATATCCAACTTTTTTATGACAGGAATCACATTCTAAAATTTGTTCATATTCAATTTTTGTTTCCATTGATCAACACTTCTCCGATTTTGTTAATATCTCAAAATGTTTCTTACATACCCTTGATTTGAAAGGTTTGTTAGTACAACTCTTAACTAAACAATACATTGGATTCCAGTTTCGTTTTGTTGAAAAAAGAAACAGGATCATGGATGAATCACACTTTCTCCATTATGTGACAGATATAAATCAAATCAAGGATGTACGTGTCTGATAGGATACCTACGTTCATAGATATTCTTTTATGGATATGATGCAGGAAAACAGGAATGGGTAAGGAAGAGGATATTTTTTCAGATAAATTTGAACAGAAAAAAGATGAAATTGAACATTCTGAATTCACTCCTATACCACAAGATGATCCAGATGATAAAAAACCAGAAAAGATTGTAATATCTGATGATGGAATTGGTAAAAGACATCCAAAAAGAACAGCAGGAATTGTTGGTGCAGTTATAATTGGAGTATTAATTATAATGGCATATTTTCTTTTTGTAGGATATGTTGATGTAGAACCATTTGATGCATCAGAATGTAACTTTGGAGTAGCACAAGATCTTTTTGGAAGCAGATGTATGACTCAAGAAGAATATGATTTAGCAAGAAGTCTGCCTGAACCAGTAAAACCAACTACAACTACTAAACCACCAATTGAAGATAAAGATCCATTCAAAGATGTAACTGAAACATCAGACAAAGTAGAAGTAAACAAATCTAAAGAACCAATCGGCTATTACATGGTTACAACTACCGATGACTGGTATGGTGACTTTGTAGATATTAGAAAAGTGCCAAGTAAGATTGAAAAATCTGGATCAATGAAAATAAACTTTAGATGTTTTACAGATGAATTTCAAGGTACAAGTACGTACTTTGCAACATTTAGAAATGTTATTGATAGTAACCTAACCGTAGAAGTTTATATCAATGGAATTGAAGTTGAATCACAATCAACAAATGTGAATAAAGCGTTAATTCTAGAAGGAAGTTGCTACGGTCATGAATCTTAATTGTCATACCACGAACTAGAGATAAAGGATAGTTTTAGAACATTCATGAAAAAGTCCTATGATTATTTAGAAGGAAAATGGGAACCAGATTTCAAAAAAGAAGTCACATTCGTGGGCAGGATAGTAATGATAGAAAATGAAGGTTGCAATAGTAGGAACTAGCCATAATATGACAGAAAATGAAGAAAGGGATGTAAGACAGTTTGTTGCAATGATTTTAAAAGACTATGATCCACTGTCTACAACAATAGTTAGTGGAGGTGCTAAAGGAGTGGATTCAACTGCCCAAGAAATTGCATTACTACAGAGATTTGCTGTAAAACCAATATTTCCTATAGGCATAGGAACAAAGGCAAATTTAGCAAGAAATTTAGAAATAGCAAATGAATGTGATGAATTATTTTGCATATCAATTCCAGTTCATGACAAAAAATGCTATCATCATAAACCTCCACAAGAGCATCAAAAAACTGCTGGTTGTTGGACTATGAATAAGGCATTAGAGATGAACAAACCTTGTCGATTATTGGTTACTCCAAAGAGATAACTAAATGGTCAATAATATCAATTCCATAATTAATTAGATAATAACAAAATTGCCAAGTTAGTAATGGCTTGCAAAGGGATATGCAATAACTATGAAGTATTAGGCATTGCAATTCGTGATTGGAATTACGATCCAGATCTAATGAGGTGTTCTACATGTGATGTTATTATTAATAGAGATAATTGGGTCATCACTCAGGCTAGAAGAATAATTTGTCCATGTTGTAGACTACAATTAAAGGCAAATTCTAGAGGTAAAAGAGCACGAGAAAGAAGGCAACAAGAGTATTGGAAAAGAATTGAGGCAAGATAATGTACAAAAAAGAGGACTTTCCTCATGAAGAATATCCAGAAGGAATCATTCGTGTTAGTTTAGGTAAAAAAAGCAAGTTAAATGCACTAATTAAAAGATATTCAGAAGTTGGTTTCAAAGATTATGATTTAACTGAGATAGCACAACTAAGTATTGCACAATGGAAGCGTAGAGATTACCCAATTCCTAAAGGTTACAAGCGTTCATGGGGAAATTACCTCACAAAGTTGAATAAAGTTGAGTCGTATCTATCAAAAGTATCATAAAATACGATCTAAAATCTAATCCATTCGTAAAATAATGTTTACCTTTGAGGATTAAAAGGGATACAAGTCTCCCTTATCTTGTTGAAAGCCAATATCCCTACTTCTAGTATAATAAATCAAAGTCCTGATGATACTCCATGTCCAAAATTTCCAGATAATGAATCAAGGGCACATTGTCATTGTAGTGCAAATGAACACAATTGTGGATTCTGTGGTGAGACATGGCATTAGTGATTGAAAAACCAAAAAGAGTGATAATTCATCAAATTAAGGATGGGATTCCAGATGTACTTTACGGATACCCAAAACAGGAATTCAAGCCAATAAACAAAAAAATGATTCCGGCAATTTCAATTGCAAACAATCCACATGAGATAGTAAACAAGGATGCAGTAATTTTTCCTCAAAACTTTGAGGATGTTAAAAATCCATTAAACAAAAAACCATCATTATCAGAAGAAGAAGAAAAGATTTCATTCATTCGTGGGAGAAAGGATGAATCAGACCAACTACAAGAGGAAATTAGTTTTGGCAGTCAAGAAGAAGAAGAAGATCAATCAATTATAATTCAAAAACTTCGAGAACTTGTAATAAGATTTGATAAATTACTTACAAAGTATTTAGATCCAGACATACCAACAGGAAGAAAGGCTAGAAAAAAATTCCATGAAGAAAGAGAACTGTTCAGAGTTACAGGTTACAAGGACTTTATCAATTCAATTGATCTAAAAGTTGAAGCACTCTGTAGTTTTGAAGGTTATGATAAGACACAGTTCTGCAAAAAAACTGATAACAACTGGTTCAAAGGAAGAATAATGAAAGCATTAGGTGGAGACTTTTATTCTGCACAGGAAGTTGTAAACTCTGTAATGCAAATTGTCAAGGAAGAAGAGTATGCAGTTCCTAAAAGGAGAATTGTAACGAAACTAAAATGAGTTCTAAACAAGAAGTTACAGAAAAGGATTGGAGATATTTAAAATATTTTTGGTTCATAAATGTAATTGCAGTTGCATTATTAGTAACACTGTCATTCATTGTACCAGATGCAGAAGCATCTTATCATGATGTTGCAGTAGTAGGAGACTTTGCAGGTAAGTTTGATCACAAATCAATCTATGCAGATGGAGATTTCAGAATTAGTAATAATAAACACACGTTTACTTTACTTGGAGATTTTGAAAAAGATGGAAGGGACAAGACTTACAATATCAATTGTATAACAATTGTTGCAAAATTAGTATTAGATAGTGAAGATACAAAAATATATCTAGATTTTGATGGAAAGAAATGTGCGTATGGTCACATGTCTTTTGTGTTTGGTACATTTGAAACTACAGATTCAACAGGAAAGTTAGCAGGTGTTACAGGTGAAGGAAGAATAAACTTCTATGCTGATCATCATGCAAACAATGTCTATGGTACACTGCAAGGAACGTTCAGATTATGAGTGTAGAAGATGGGGATGCAAAGCAACCAAAGTCAGTAATAATGCACCATTTAGATCCGGTACTAAAATACCAGATCAAGATGGGAGTCACAGACTTTAACGAAGATTATGATCACTTTTTTTTAATGATGAATAATTTCATCAATACAGTTGGGCACTTTAACGTATGGCTAAAAAGAATTTACAAAAGAAACCTACCTAAAAATCCACGAACTGGATTCAAAATGCCACCAGAGTTGAATGAAGATTATGTAAAAAAGATAAAACAAATTTGGTATGGAAATGTCTTTATCTCACAAACAAGAGATAGGTACTCACAGATACTTGATCAAAGAATAATTTACAGTCATAAAGAATTAAAAACTAATGAGGAAATTCTTGATGTAAACGGAAGAGGTGAAATGCCTGCACTCATGCACATGAATCCAAGATCAAAAACAAAGGATGATACAGATCCAAGAGTTCTACTGCAAGAAGCAATTAGATTTGATGTAGCGTATGATGGTTATGATCCAGATCAATTAGCACAAGTTTTTGGTTTCATTTACAAATACATGGATGGAGAGGTCTACATGTTCAATTCTGATGCAGAAGTCATGACATCAGATGCACTTGTAATGGAGATCTCAAGAGAAGTTTTTCATAAACTGATTAGGATTCTAGTAATGGAAATTCTACCAATGTATTATGAACTTACAGCAGATATTGAAGAGTGTCTAGGTACATACTCATTAGTTAACAACTTGTTAGAATTGCAAAGCCAAACAGGAGAAGAATCCTACGTAGTTGAATACTAATGGCACAGGAACAAGATGAAGCAAATGAAACTCATGAAGAGTTCGTACATCAAAGACAAGTAGAACAGAAACCAAAAAACCCTAACGCATTTATCAATCCATTCAAGGCATTCATCTATTTCATTATGGGCAATCGTGGGAGTGGAAAGTCAAGTCTTGATGAAGTAATTGCAGAAGAAAATTTCAGGGCAGGACATACTGTATTAGACCTACATAGTGCAGGTAATTACGAGTCACTTTATTGGGTAATTAACAAAAATTGTAAAAAATATTGGGAAAGGTGGAATATTGAGAATGAAAAACTACCAGAAAGAGAAAGAACAATAGAACCACTTCATTGTAATTGTGATTCAAAATACAAAATAGTTCTAGTAGTACCAGATTATGTAGAAATTGATCAGGAAGCCCTAGATGAATTCAATGGAAAGTTTTATTCAAAAAGAGAATGGGCAGATCTAGGTCATATAGAATATGGAACCCTAATCACTCATGAAAATGGTGAAAAGGAAAGAAAGAAACCAATCAGACCGGATTATATTCAATGGATTAAGGTAAGGAAAATACATGTTCCAAACAAGGGATACAAGAACAGAGAACTATTCGTTGCTGACCTAACTGAGATCATGCTAATGGGTAAGAATGAAAGAAGAATAATAACTATGAATCCAATCTTCTTTAGAGAAGTAAATCACAAGTTAATCATTCTTGAAAAAACACTAAGAGAAATACCAGAAATAATACGTTCAAACTTTAAGACAAATACACCTAGAACGATTGCTCAACAAAGAGGATTAGATAAACCTGTACCATTTAGTAAATGGACTGTACAAGAAAAGAATAGACATAGAGTAACAATAGTGATGAGGGAATTCGGTTCACTCGTTGCATCAATGTTAACAGAAGAACGCAACCAAGTAATTGTAAAGAAAGCAGTATTCGCATTGGTAAAGATATGTAGACACTTTCACGTAAGTTTAGTTGGAGATATGCAACGAGGTGGGGATGTGCTAAAAAATGTGCGTGACCAAAGGGACTTCTTCATTTGGAAGCAATCTAACATAGACATTGTACCGGAAGATTATGATTGGTTAAGGAAAATGATTAAAGAATTTAGAGACAAAGTTATTGAGAAAGTGGGAATAGGTTATGCACAAAAGATGTATCCAAACTTTGAAGATCTAAGACCAGACCAAATGTATGTTCTGTATCCAAAGAAAAACGAAAAAGGAAACATATTCAAACTATTCAATGTACGAATGCCGGAGTTCCATCACCATTCAGCAGATGATGATTTCGAAGAAGATACAGGGATAATCAAAGAGACTGAGAAAAACAAAGAAAGAGCAACATGGAGGTTTATTGAAAAGAAGAAGGATGGAGAGTTAACTGATACAGCACAGGATGTATTGAATGATGATAAGAAAGTAAAGGATTCAAACATGGATAGGATATATGATTTAACAATGTCAATGATGAATCCTACTGACAAATCCAAATCAAAGATGAAACAAAAGGATGTATTTGATCATGTTGTAACATTGGGTCTTGCTCCTGATGATTGGTCATTTACAGGCTATCAGAAATGGTTTCAACGACAAAGAAAGAAACGAGTGACAAAGTAATTCAAAAGACCCACCTATTTCAATAAAACATTCAAGGAAAAACAAACTCTCCATGAAAACTGTACTGTTATCAACAACAAAAAGATCTTGATCTGATCACGATCTGATCATGATCTGATCTAATGTTTACTAAAACTGTACAGGTATTCAACAACAAATTGATCCTGATCTGATCACGATCTGATCATGAACTGATCTTATGTTTAGTAATGTTGTATCGAAAGATGTACGTGTCATAACCGATACGACATTTCCCCTTCGAAAAGATGTCCATCAGGCGTGTCTAGTTGTCCATTTTTTTTGAGTGGCAGAATAGATCGGTCGACATGGACACTGGACAGGATCACATTATACTTACACCGGATTATGTCCAATGTCCATTGTCCAACTAACAAAAAGGTCGAAAAAGAGTTCTCCTATTAATGATCCAGACTTATTTATCCGATCGCACCTGCGTGTACAAAATTAAGATTATATTTTTTTTTATTTATTGATCATCAAACGATCAAGAAGTGTTAGACTGTTCTAAGTTGTATTATGTATAACACAAAACTCTCTCATGAAACATGAAATTTTCAAGCCAAGAGGTAAATTAAGTTTGGCTTATTCATTTTAAGAGTTTTAGTTTTACGAACTCTTCAATGTCAAATGAAGTGAAACTACAATCACCACTAAAATCAAAATACGTTCTAATTACAGATCCGAAAGTTCTAGAAAAGATCAAAGCAGAAGAAGATGAAGCAATCAAGAAAGGAGAACAAGTATTATACATTGCACCAAATGAAACAGAAGAAACATTTGATCAAGATATAATTTCTGGTTCAGGTCACGACCTCAAAAAGTCAAGTGAAGAAGTTGGTCAACTAAGACCAATAGAAGTTGCAATATGGTTTGATGATCCAAACAAAGATAGTCAAAACTCAAACGAAAGAATTCACAGAAGAATCATCAACGGTAGACATAGACACAGAGCAGACCCAACATGGAGAAGAGAGTATTATGACTTTGCTGGATTTGCAACTGAGGACAAACCACTTGCTCCTGCAATTGAATACCATCTTGCAAAGGGACACTTCGATATGCAGAAGAAAGCAACTAAAGGAGAACGAACAGTATGGACAAGAAACATGTGTGTACTTGGAATGAAGAACGGAATACCAAAAGCAGACTGTTGTAATTGGGTTGTTCAATTAGCAAACGCACAAGGAATATCAAATGAAAATTCTATCAGAGAAGTTTGTGATGAGCAGTTCAAGAACAAAGAAATGTCAAAAAGAAAACTCGATAAGACATTCGAATTAAAAGGAAAAGAAACCAAAGAGATTAAGAAACTAAAGAAAGTTGCAGGTGAGAAATTTGTAGAGATGGAAGCAAAGAAACTAAGATTAGAAACAGATAACACACAACTTCAAAAAGAGATCATTGTATTGAAGGAAGATAATTCTAAGACCATGAAGATTAATGATGATCTTCAACAACAACTAAGATTGGTTGCCAATATCCAACAAGAACATCTATGCAAAAAATGTGGAACAGTCTCAGAGATTAAGGTGGATGCAAGTACAGGGAAGGTTAACATTTCACAGAAGAAATGACTTCCAATAATCATTTTTTTACTAACACAAGATATTCTGCACTAATGTGTGGTTTTGGTTTTCTGTTTCTATTTGCATCAGCAGTTTGGTCAAAACAGGTTCAACTAATTTGGATGACAGCAGTTCTATCAGGTTTCTTTCTATTAATTGCCCTATTTTTTATTATGAAGGAGTATGATAAGGAATATGAGCAAGTCAAGCAGTTGTAGAAACGAAAAATGTATTGACTGTAATGATCCTAATTGTAACCATCACTGTCACTACATTCAAGGTGGAGAACGCAAAGAACTAATTGCTCCTATGTAATGGGTCGCACAACAACCAAGTTTAATTGTAAAGGAATCTGTAAGCAATACCACACTAAATCAAGATATAAAAAACCAGAGAATGCTTTCTGTGCTTGTTGTTCAATATTCATTGAGTGGGAAGGAATAGCATGTCCTTGTTGTAGTGCAAGATTAAGAAGGAGACCACGATCAACTTCAAAGAACAGTACAGTTAATTATCGAAAAAAAAAGGGATTCGTGTACCAATGAGGCAGGTTAACATATTCAAAACCAAGAAAAAATATGATATTGTGTATGTAGATCCACCTTTTACATTTGATGATAAAAATACAGGTGGTTCACAAAAAAGTGGAAGTGCTAATAAATATCAAACAATGACCTTAAAACAAATATTTGAATTACCAGTAAAAAAGATAGCAAAGAAAAACGCATTCTGTTTCATTTGGATTCCTGATAGTTTGATCTTTGCACAGAAAAGGAAAACTCCTGATTATTCAGAAGAGAATTTTTGGTTCAGGCATTGGAAAAAGCCACCAGCACTTGCACTATTTGAAGAATGGGGATTTACATATAAAAAAGAAGGATTTGATTGGGTAAAATTAACTAAGACAGGTGAATTTCATTTTGGTATGGGAAGGTCTACTAGGAACGGATCTGAACAATTATACTTTGGAGTTAGAGGTAAACCAAAAATTAAAAGCCATTCGGTAAGACAAGTTCAACTCTGTAAGGTTGAAGAACATTCACGAAAACCTGATCTATTTAGACAGAAAATAATAGAACTGTGTGGAGATAAAAGTAGAATTGAGTTATTTGCGAGACAGTCTTGTTGTGGTTTTGACATTTGGGGTAAACAAACTAAAAAATCTAATTTTTAAAATATATTGGGAACAGATCGCACTCCCTATCAATTATCTAGTTTATTATATCAAATTTAGAATATTCAAAGTGCATAAGCGATCAAATCAATCCTTAATTATCCCTTCATCAATTAGAATTGATACTAAAGGGGAAATAGAAAGAATTGAAAGAGGTAGGGATAACATGCAAGAGTTTTTAGAAAATGTTCCAGATGAATGCCTAATAGATCTATCAAACAGGTGGTATTGCAATTCCTAAGAAATTAACTCCAAAATTAAAGAGAGTTTACTTCAAAATCATTAAGAAGAGAGATGGAGACATTTGCTTTTTTTGTTACATGATGTTTGTAGAGGAAGTTGCAAAGTGGAACAGGACATATCATCATCTCAATAAAAATACAGAAGATAACAGACCAGAAAACCTAGTTTTTGCTCATGAAGAATGTAATAGAGTTTGTGAGAAAAATTATGATTGGCAATTACTCTCAAAACAAAAACTTGTTGATAATGAAAAATATCATCAATATGCCGAAGAGGTTACAGCACACAATGATGAAGATAAGGAAAC
>SDBU01004472.1_pt1 | contig 17130 bp, 13 predicted proteins | sample 2277071 | NCBI WGS metagenome assembly SDBU01 (sample SAMN10397929, study PRJNA504765) | marine sediment metagenome | isolation source: marine sediment core GS08_GC12, 126 cmbsf | place: Arctic Ocean: Gakkel Ridge, Loki's castle | collected 2008 | reverse complement strand
AATGCGCTCGCTGTTCAGTTCAGTCTTCTTTATCATTCTTCTCAACTTTTCCCTGTTCGGACCCCATCCTGCAATCCCCTTCAATCGTAGCCCCCTCCTGGACGATGAAAGCCGATGTCTTCAAATTGCCGGAAAACTTGCCCGTGGAACCTATCTCCGCTGTTTCCCTTATTTCAAGGTTGCCACGCACCACACCAAAAATAAATATATTGTCAATGGCGATGTCCGCATCTATATTCGCATTCTCTCCGACTATCAATGTGCCATCCCCCAGGATCTCGCCCTTAAACTCGCCATCTATCCTTACAGATCCATTCAAAATCAACTTTCCATTGAATGCCACTCCCTTTCCTAAAAATGCCTTAACATCCTCGTTCATCTTGCTCATATTTTATAGCCTCCTCATAAATCCTCATCATTTCATGGTTGAAGCACAAACCTTCTCATGCTGACATTCATTAACAAACCTACACCCATCATCAAGACAACCATTGAAGACCCTCCATAGCTCAGAAAAGGAAGAGGGATCCCCACAACGGGCAGGATGCCTAATACCATTCCAATGTTTATAAACACCCCCCAGAAGATATACATTGTTACGCCGTAAGCTATCAACATTCCATACATGTCTCTTGAACGTCGGGCAATTTGAAATCCCCACAATATCAGGGCAAGGAACAAAATTATCAGGATTAATACTCCCCCGAAACCCCATTCCTCGGCAAAGACTGAAAAAACGAAGTCTGTCTTCTGTTCAGGCAAAAATTTTAACTGAGTCTGGGTGCCCTTCAGGTAACCCTTTCCCAGGATACCGCCCGATCCTACGGCAATTATAGACTGAATTATATGATATCCGGAACCGAGAGGATCCAGCTCCGGATTCAGGAAGGTCAGTATCCTCGACCTTTGATAGTCTTTCAGGAAAAACCAGCACATTGGGATCAGGATGATACCGGAAACGGCAAAGAACACGATCAATCTTCTCCTGATCTTAAAAAGTATAACCATTGAAAAAAAGAGTATTCCCAGAAAAAGGGTGGTGCCAAGATCCGGTTGTTTCAATATCAACAGACACGGGACAAAAACGATAAAGCAAGGACCTATAAGATTCTTCAGGCCCAATTCCTTCTCAACACCTTTATCGCTAAAACACCTCGCCAGCGCAATTATAATCGTTAACTTAATCAATTCTGACGGCTGGAAGGAAAACCCCCACAGCATCAACCACCGTTGCGAACCCTGAACAGCTTTCCCGTGCAAGAAAACAAAAAAAAGGAGCAATACTGAAACAGCATAGAGCACATAGGCATACCTCACGATGAAATGGTAATCCACAGCCAGAACCATTATCATCATCATAAGGCCTATCAAAATCCAATAACCCTGTCTGACATAAGAAGGGACGTCATCAGCATCGGGTAAATTATAGCCGATACTGTACAGATTCAAAAGCCCGGCACAACATATCAATAACACCAGAGACGGGAGAACCCAATCAAAATTGACAAATAATCTTCGATCAATCTTCATCCTACAGCGCCATCAACCTCTATTTCTCCTCCTTTATGCTGGAAGTACCAATCGATAATCTTACGGGCAACGGGGGCTGCCACAGATCCACCATGCCCGCCATGTTCCACAATCACCGCCACAGCTATTTCAGGATTGTCATAGGGGGCAAAACAGACAAATAATGCATGATCTCTGAATTTATAGGGAATTTCCTCCTTATCAACATCCTCACCATCTTCGGGCATTTTAATAACCTGCGCTGTGCCGGTCTTCCCGCTTACATCCCTTTCCTTTCTCCTTAAAACCCTTCCGGTACCTCGATCCTCATTTACGACTCCCCACAGTGCGTATCTCAATGTATCAATATTTTCCTTGCTAATGGCAAGGGTAGCTTTTTTCTCGGGGGGAAACTCCTTGATCACTTCCCCCTTTGCCGTTACAATTTCCTTTACGATTCTCGGTTTGTAGAGGCTGCCGCCATTGGCTACAGCACAATAGGCATTCAGTAATTGGAGTGGTGTTACAAGGACAAACCCCTGGCCAATAGCCAGAGAAGTGGTTTCTCCCTTTTGCCAGGGTTCCTTCACTCTTCGCAGCTTCCACTCCTTGGTGGGGACCAATCCCCCCTTTTCACCGGGGAGGATTACGCCTGACTTCGAACCCAAACCGAATTCCCGTGCATACTCCGCCAGTTTGTTAACCCCTAAAAGCTCTCCCAGGTTGTAAAAATAGACATCACAAGATTCTACGATGGCCCGATGCAGATCAACGGCGCCGTGACCCTTTTTTTTCCAGCATCTGAAGACGCGGTTTCCCATCCTATATGTACCGTCGCAGGAAAATTTTTTGTCCGTTGTTATCAGCCCCTCTTGCAGCGCTGCGGCGGCCACAATCAACTTATAGGTGGAACCTGGCGGATATTGTCCCGAAATTGCCTTGTTCTGCAGGGGAGACATGGGATCAGACGAAAGTTTATTCCAATCATCCTCGGAGATTCCCCGGTTGAACAAATTTGGATCAAAGGATGGTTTACTTACCATAGCCAGTATTGAGCCATCCCGGGGATCCATAACTATTGCTATACCTTCTTGACCGGTAAAGGCATCACGTGAAACCTTCTGAAGGCCAGCATCAATAGTGAGCGCAATATTATAACCGGGGACAGATGCAACTCTTCCCAGAACCTTCAATCTCCTGCCGTCAACATTTACCTCGACCTGCTCTCCACCACTTTCACCGCGCAGGTATTCATCCAGGCACCTCTCGATACCGTATTTACCCACTATATCGCCAGATTTATATTCACTATAGGAATCCTTCTCCAGTTCGGCATTACTTATTTCGCCGACATAACCGAGAATATGTGCCATCATTGCCCCATAAACATACTTCCTCACGGGGACGATATCAATAATGACTCCCGGTAAATTCAAAGAATTGGTCTCAACTACAGCCAGCTTTTTTCTCTCTATATTCCGTTCGAGCGTGATCGGCACAAAGGGCCTGCTAGTTTCTGTAAAGGCGATGTTTTGATAATGCACGGCATCACTTTGACCGCTCAATTCTACCAGTTTTTTCAGAACCGCCTTTATGTCTTTTGTGGCTTCAGGGATAATCGAAATATCAAAAGAGGGTTGATTGTCGACCAGAATACGGCCTCTGGCATCGAGTATCAATCCCCTCAAAGGCTTTATTTCCTGAACCCGGATCCTGTTGTTTTCCGATCTCTGTCTTAAACCTTCACCACCTATTACCTGGAGATACCAGAGCCTGGCAATGAGAACAGAAAATGCAAGCAAGACCAGCCATACCAATACATCTAACCTTCTCCTGTACATGCCGGGCTCATGTCTGTTTAATCTATTTTGGCTTTCTAACACTTAACAAAACCTCAACGCGATGAAACAAAGAAAAGAAAATGGGACTGATAACGCTAACAATCAAGGCCTGTGGGAGAAAAACATTTATAAATAACATGTAGGATAAATTAATGCCCAACAGCGCCTTATAAATAAAAAATATTATTCCCCCCTCCAATAATGCGCACATAAAGGTGAAGCCCATTATAAAGACAGTGTCCTCTGCGCGAATCTTATCGGACATGACTTTTGCAATAAAAAATACCAGCATGTAGATAAAAACAAAAATGCCGGGAACTATACTTGCCATTGAGTCGTAAAAGAGACCTATAATAAAAGCCAGGGCACTGCCTCTCGTTATATCCAGATGAAAGCCGGCGTATATGACCAGGATCAGCGATATTTCAAGCGATATTTTCCCAAAAAAAAGAAGATCGAAAAGGGTCACCTGCAATATAAGTATTGATACTGAAAAGAGCCATAGTAAGAGAAAATACATTATCCCTGGCCCCCTTTATCCTTTAATACTACCAGGACATCTTCCAGTCTTGTCACATCCACTGCCGGGGAAATCTGAATCTCCTGAAACAGACCTGTCTCCTTCTTCTCCACACTATAGACGGTGCCGAGGACCAAACCTTTTGGGAAAACGCCGGCCAAGCCGGAAGTCACCACCACATCTCCTATCTTCACATCCTCGGTCCGCCGAACATATTTGAGCTTACATCCCTTTTCGCCGGCGCCCTGTAAAATACCGTGCGCTCGGCCCCTCTGAATCAGGGTATCAATATTGCTGTTATAATCTACCAGAAGGAGGACCTTGGATACATGCCAGGATGCCTCCATAACCTTGCCTAAAATACCTTCAACAGCCAGAACGGGCTGACCGACCCTTATTCCATCGGCACTCCCTTTATCTATCAGTATCGTCTCAAATATGGGTGATTGCTTTCTACCCACAACCCTGGCAGCAACTGTGGGATAATCTGTTTTTTCTTTCAGTCCCACAAGCTCTTTTAACCGAAGATATTCCAGATATATCTCCCGGTAGTCGTTTATCTTTTTAGATAAAGCGTCATTTTCCGTTACCAGTTCCCTGTTCTTTTCACCCAGGTTTACCAAAAAAATATATCTTTCCCATACCCCGGCAATCTGCGCGGAAGCTTTATTGACCACACCCTCCAGTGGAGCAATGCTCTCCAGCGCCACCTTCCTGAAAAGGTGTGTTTCCTGCGCGGGATTCAAAATCGAAATTGAAAGCATCACCACTGAAATTAATAAAAGAACAATCGCGAAGACAAGTTTCCGGCGACCCTTAGAAAACGACATCTCTCACCCGATAAAGCCATTTATCAATAATAGTCGAAAAATATTAATTCCAAGTTACATTCTATTATAATGCCGCGAAGTGGCACAACGGAGATTCTAAGCAACTTAAACTTGATGACTTCGCAAACGGAATTACGGAAGACGGTGTTTCCGGACTTTTTACGACTGCATCAAACTTTTGTGCCTGAAATTTTCTCCAACCATGATGATCGACTCTCAGCCTTCCCGATGATCAGTAATCTACAGCTGTGTCTACAATTGGATGGTTACTTCTTTAAGAAGATCTGGATCATCCAAGGCCATACCCGCGCCCCTGGCTACCGTCGAAAGGGGATCATCGGCTATGGTGATAGGAAGGCCTGTCTCTTCTCGCAAAAGCACGTCTATATTTCTCAGAAGGGCTCCGCCTCCGGTCAATACTATGCCTCTGTCGACAATATCGCCTGCCAGTTCCGGTGGAGCATTTTCCAGGGCATCCCTGATCGTATCGACAATAACGCTTATCGGCTCGGCCATGGCCTCGCGCACTTCCTCGGAATTGATTTCGACAATCTTGGGTATGCCTGAGATTATATCCCTCCCCTTAACATCCACTGTTCTCAGTTCGTTCTCCGGATAGGCGCACCCGATAGTGGTCTTGATCACCTCTGCAGATCTTTCTCCTATGAGAAGGCTGTACTTTCTTTTCATGTACTGAACAATCGCCTCGTCCAGTTTATCGCCGGCAACCCGCACCGACTTTGCATAAACAATACCGGAAAGCGAAATAACGGCCACCTCCGTAGTCCCCCCACCGATATCAACAACCATGGAGCTGACCGGCTCCGTGATCGGCAGACTTGCCCCTATAGCCGCTGCCATGGGTTCCTCGATAAGATAAACCTCCCTGGCGCCCGCCGACTCGGCGGTCTCCTTTACCGCTCTCCTCTCAACCGGCGTAATGCCTGAAGGCATGGATATAATAATCCTCGGACGAACCAGCGCCCTCCTGTTATGTATTCGCAGTATAAAATGCCTGAGCATCGCCTCTGTAATCTCAAAGTCGGCTATTACGCCGTCCCTCATCGGCCTGATAGCCACTATGTTCCCCGGAGTCTTCCCCAGCATCCTCTTGGCATCAGATCCGATCGCAAGCACCTTTTTTGTCCCACTCAAATCACGATGCACGGCAACCACAGATGGCTCGCTCAAAACAACGCCCTTACCCTTCATGCAGACAAGTGTATTCGCCGTCCCCAGATCGATGGCGAGATCATTGGAAAACTTTCCCAGAAACCAATCGAACAGCAAAACAGTATCCTCCTTTATATAGAGACTGGATTTTCTATACCCCATTTCAATGCCCTAATCAATTAAATATTTTAACCCCATGCCACGCAATTGCCGTCGATTGTGATTCTGACACAGACCGTCTCATTGAAGCTCCCCCGCAGCAAGCTGCGTGCAATGCGCTCGCTATTCAGTTTAAAAAATTATTGCATTTTACCGGGGACTATACTACTAATGCACCTCTGGAAACTTCACCTGTAATGATTGGAGGGTAAAAGCGTATAAGATGCTGCAATTAATGCGAAAACATGCGAAAAGCTGGTTGATGAAGGTAATACTGGGTATTATCATTGTTGTCTTTGTGTTCTATTTCGGAGCAATGAGGGGTAGAGAACAGACCGAAACTATCGCTGTAATTGACGGCGTGCGCCTTACATATGCCGAATTTTCAAACGAATATCAGAAGATCACAGACTCATATAGACAACGCTACGGGAATAACCTCACCGATGATATATTAAAGAAACTGAATCCCAAAAAGATGGCCCTCGATAATCTCATGAACCAGTTGATCCTTCTCCGCAAGGCCGACGAATTCAAGCTCGATGTCAGTGATGAAGAATTCAAGACCGCTATCTTTTCATTCCCCGCCTTCCAGGTAGAGGGCAAATTCAACAAAACCCTTTATGAGAGGGTGCTTCGCCAAAACAGGTTAGCCCCCGAAGACTTTGAGGTCTCTCAAAAAAGGATGCTGAAGATCGGTAAACTGGAGAGGCTGATCAAAGAATCTGTGAAGGTTTCCGAAAAAGAGGCGTACGATATCTACAGGATCCAATATGAAAAGATAAACGCAAATTACATTAAAATAGCCGCGAAAGACTTCCGGACGGGCATAAAACCCTCAGAAAATGATCTGGAGAAATACCTGAAAGAGCACGAAGAAGATTTCAGGGTGCCACAAAAATTGCGGGTCAAATATATCCCCTTCCCGGGAAAGGATTTTGCGGGTTCAAAAGAATTATCTGATGAACTGATCGAGGAATACTATAATTATCATAAAGACGAATTCAAGAAGGACAGCAAGGACAATAAGGATGAAGATGAATTTCGCCCCCTGTCTGAAGTCAAGGAAGAAATTATATCAAGGTTAAGACTGATAGAGGGGATGGGGATAGCCCTGGATGAGGCTGAAAAGGCTCACGATATCATTTACCAGGAAGAAAACCTGGAAGAATATGCCAGAGAAAATAGACTCGCGGTAAAGACCACCCCATTCTTCTCTGCAGGCAGCCCTCCCAAAGAAATCGCGGGGGTCAGAGACCTGATCAAAGAGGTCATCGACCTGAAGGAAAAAGAGATCACCCCTGTCCTGTCCGATGACCAGAAACATTACATATTTGGCGAGGTTTCGACAAAACCCTCCTACATAGCTGGTCTGAAGGATGCCAGAAATGAAATAAGAGAAGCCTACATTGAGGCGGAAACCCAAAAGTTATGCAAAAAGAGGGCGCTGGACATCCTCGACCGCCTGAAGAAGGGACAGGACATCCAGAAGGTGGCCAAAAAAGAGGGTCTTAAACTCGCTGAAACGGGCATGATCCTGGCTGGGTCTAATATACAGGGAATCGGTTATTCGCAGGAAGCGAGTGAAGCGCTCTATGAAATTTCCGAAAAGAAACCCTATCCCGATGACGTCTATTACGTTGACGGAAACTACGTGATACTGGGATTTAAGGAACGCGGAAAACCGGACGCAAAGGACTGGGAGGAGAAAAAGAAGGATCTGAAGATTTTTCTTCTGAGACTGAAGGAACAAAAATACTTCAGTTCATGGCTGGAAGAGACCAGGGAATCCATGATCAAAGAGGGAAAAATCGAGATACTCAAGGATGTGGCCAGCATATAGTGTCACATCCCCGATCTTTATGATGACTTAGGGGGACATAACACTTATATCGCTAGTAACGCTTTTAAAGCGCTCCGGTATCGACAGATATAAGTGTTATGTCCCCCGATTGATCGAGGAAAAAACAGAAATTCTGGTACGCCCAGAAGGATTCGAACCTTCGACCTTCGGATTCGTAGTCCGACGCTCTATCCAGCTGAGCTATGGGCGCATATTAATATGGCGGAGAGAGGGGGATTCGAACCCCCGGTACAACTTTTGGGTCGTACAATCGCTTAGCAGGCGATCGCTTTCAGCCGCTCAGCCATCTCTCCGCATCTCTGATCGGTATCGCATGGCGGAGGGAGCAGGATTCGAACCCGCGAACCTTTCGGTTAACGGTTTTCAAGACCGCCGCCTTCGACCTCTCGGCCATCCCTCCGACAATAAAGACAATTAGTATTTCAAATAAACGAATCCGCGCATATTACACTGGCGGCGTTATTCTGTCAACACCATTCATATAGGGAATAAGGGCCTCGGGAATTTTTACACTCCCGTCTTCCTGCTGGCAATTTTCCAGGATCGCCACAACGGTGCGCCCCACGGCGAGCCCCGATCCGTTCAATGTATGGACAAATTCCACCTTACCACTTTCTTCGATACGGAACCGTATCTCCGCGCGGCGGGCCTGAAAATCCTCAAAATTACTGCATGACGAAATTTCCCGGTAGGCATCCTGTCCCGGCATCCAGGCCTCGATGTCATAGGTCTTTGCCGAGGAAAAACCGAGATCGCCGGCACATAAATCAACTGTACGGAAATGAATATTCAGTCTCTTCAAGACTTCCTCTGCGTTTGCTGTCAGCTTTTCCAGCTCATCGTAGGATGTGTCCGGTTTTGAAAACTTCACCATCTCCACCTTGTTGAACTGGTGCTGCCGTATCAGCCCGCGCGTGTCTTTTCCGTAAGAACCGGCCTCGGCCCTGAAACATGGGGTATAGGCGACATAATATACAGGCAGGTCCTTTCCATCCAATATGTCTCCCCGGTGTATATTGGTCACCGGCACCTCCGCCGTCGGTATCAGGTAATAGTCGGTCCCCTCTATCTTGAAGAGATCTTCCTCAAACTTGGGCAGTTGCCCTGTTCCCCTCAAACTGTCGCTGTTGACCATAAAGGGTGGCAGTACCTCTGTGTACCCGTGTTCTCCCGCGTGGAGATCGATCATGAAATTTATGAGCGCCCGTTCCAGCCTCGCCCCGAGCCCCCGGTACAGTGTAAAGCGGGCGCCGGCAATCTTTGCCCCCCCTGCAAAATCGAGCACCTTTAAAAATTCCCCCGTCTCCCAGTGGGGTTTGGGCTCGAATGTGAAGACGGGTTTTCCGCCCCACTCTCTCACAATGGGATTGTCGGCAGAATCCGTCCCGGAGACAACAGACTCATGAGGAACATTGGGAATGGTCATCAGGAAGTCATCAAAGAGCGCCTCCGTCTCTTTCAGTGATTCGTCCAGTTCCTTTATACGCGCGGAGACAGCCCCCATCTTCGAGATCAGATCGGAGGCGTCTTCCTTTTGCTTTTTCCTCTGGCCGATCTCTTTCGAAACGCTATTCCTCTCACCCCTGAGCGTCTCGACCTCTTTCAGTATATCTCTTCTTTCCTGATCCAACCGGGCAAACTGGCCAAGGTCAACATCCTGACCCCGCTGGGCCAACTTTTTCTGCACAAAATCTATATTTTCTCTGACGAATCGTATATCAAGCATCTCTTTCTATCCCTTTTCGCAGCACGGTATCTAATAATTCTTTTTTTACGCTCAACGTCGACGCATTCGTGAAAAGTGAAAAACCCCCTCTACCTTGATGGAAGAGCGCCGGGGTCAGGGTGAATGTAACTTCATTTCAGTGACCTATATCCCCTCCCGCCAGGCAGGGGATACTGGACTTTTTGCGAATGCATCATCTCGCCAGCGGCTATTTTCCCTATCATTTTGCCTTTTCTAAGTCAATATAAAATCAGACTATCCTCTCAATTTCTTTTATTTTTTTTCTCAATCGCTTAGGCGAAACTGGAAAGGCGGTCTTCAATTCCTGGGCGAAAATGGAGACCTTATATTCCTCTATCATCCAGGACAATTCATAGAGGGCCTTCCTCTTTTCCTCCGATGAGTAGGGTGGTAAATTATCGGTCAGTTTCGTCAGGCCATCGAGAAATTCCTTGAGCTGCTCCTCTCTCGACCGGTCTTTTTCCAGGTGAACTATCCCTCTTTCTACACGAATTGCAATGGCCTTTAAGTATCTCGGCAGGTGATCGAGTCTCTCCCTGTCATAGATGGCGAGAAAGTTTTTCGGCATCAGAAGATCGAGTTCCTTTCTCATGTGGGCAAGGAATGTGAGGTGTGATCTGCTGGACCGGCTCGCCGACTCCAGTGCGGTGATTGCCGACCTGGTTTCATGATAGGCCGCAAGCGCCGGTTCCACTTCCCTGATGATATCCTGTCCTGTCGAATAGATTACGGGCCTGATTTTCTCGATGTGTCTGAAAAATGCCTCCTGCTCCAGTATCTCGCAGTCAAAGAGTAGGCCCACCGTCCGTTCATAGAGGGCGGCCTCCAGGTTTTTCGCCCCGCCGAAACAGGTGGCCCGAGGCGCTGTCTTTCCCGTCAGCGTAAGGCTCTTTTTCAAAAATTTCATTTCCTTTTTCAGGTGGATCTCGTAGAGCGTCTTTATCCCATCGCGGTGCGCGCTGCGGGCCTCTTTCCGGTCGTTGAACAGTCTGACATTTACCGCACCTTCATCCGCTTCGAGCGCCGGGTATGCCGTTACATGGAGACCCTTCTGGCCTTTTAAATCGATAGATTCGGGCAGATCACCAAAGTCCCATGTTGTCAGGCCCTCTCTTTCATGTTCCGCCTTCAGCCTCCGAATGGTCGATGATTCCTTCATGCCGGAGGTCTCTTCCTGCAATTGCGCAATTTCGCGACTTGACCTTATCTCCCTCCCCTTCTCATCGACAACGGAAAAGCGCATCTTGAGATAATCGGGGAGTGCGTCTGCCGGCCATGCAGTGGCCGGGATACTGATGCCCCAGATGCGAAAAGCGCTGGGTAGTCTGGATTTCAGCATGCTCAGCGGCAGCGAAAAATTGCTGAGTTTTCTCGCCTTAAAACTCGGTTTGGCTAGCACAGTGGTGCAGACGGATTTTCTTATTTATGACGACCCAACCGCCCACCTTGATGCCAAGCGCATCCAAGCTATGGGGCAATTCCTCACCAGTCTGGACGGATGGAAACAATTGATTATTACGACGAGCTCTGAAGAATTAGTGAATCATCTACCAACCGCGCGTGTGCTGCGGTTGGAACAGGATTAGGTGAAGGGCAGGAGGGCAAGGGGGCAAACTCCAGAAAGCCAGACAACCGGACAACCAGAAAGCCAGACAAAAACAGAGATTCAAAGTGGCTTGGGTTTGCCGAGTATTTTCAGCGCGCTCCTGGACTTCAGTAGTCGCCACAGATTGACACACGCGCTGAAGACAAATCCCGCGCTGACGATAGTCAAAATGACACCGAGTAACGCGGTAGTTCCGCCGCGTTCGAACGCATAACTGCCGCCGATTCCGAACATTATTGCAATGCCCAGATTTTTCGTCATTCCGATGCCGGCAACTCGCGACACTCCTTGTAATTTCTGCCTTTTCTGTTTATGCAGATAATCAGACAAATCGTATACTTGTATCTGTGGCGCGTGGCGTGCTTTCTCCTGTGGTCCGATATCTTTCACACAACGAAAACCGATGTTGCTGACGGTGTGATTCGGCGGAACGTGCAAACGGTTGGCGCAACGTGTGTATTTTTGTAGGGTCTCATCTCGCACTTCCAGCCAAGAACCGCCGCGAATGACTTTATCTCGTTCACCGTATTCTCGATTTTTACGCGTATTTCCCATATACGCTAGATACCAATCGTTCGTCCACTCCCACACATTCCCCGCCATATCCAACACGCCATACGGACTGGCGCCCGCAAGGTTCCCGCTGACCGGCGCAGTGCTGGCAAGGTACGATTCACTGCTGCAATATTGGTCAAACCAGTCAATTTTCGTAGTAAAAGCACTGCATTTACTCTTCTCAAATTCATTGCCCCATGGATAGATGCGTCCATCGACACCGCGCGCTGCCTTTTCCCACTCCGCTTCTGTTGGTAAGCGTTTGCCCGCCCATTGAGCATATTTCTGGGCATCATAATAACTGACGTACACAACTGGATGTTCTGCGGTGTTCGGCGGATATATACCATCTATCCAGTGACGCGGTGCAGGATGTTTGGTTGCGGCTATAAATTTGTGATATTCAGCATTTGTGACAGGTGTCTTATCTATGTAATATTCTTCGAGATATACTGCTTGGATGGGCGCTTCATCGGGTTTTGCATAAACGGAAGCATCAACAATTGTACCGTAAAAGGATTCTACATCACTTCCCATGATGAACGCGCCCGGAGGTATGAAAATCAGTTCGAGGGGCATAAATCTCCGGCTCATGTCTCGTTTTCTCCTCCCCTCTTGGGAGGGGCCGGGGGTGGGTTCCCGTTTTCTCGTTTTCTATCTTTTTTAAGGAATTAGATACCATCTCCCGCCGGTTTGTCGGGCGAGGTATTTGTGCATGATATCATCAGTGCTGATGATGTCCAGCCGAATCTGTGCTCGCTGACATCGTCTTAGGACTTCGAGGGTGGAATATGACCCTTTCATTTTTTCGTCGGTGACGAGGATAAAACGTCGTTCAGCATTTGGTCGAAATTTGACGTAAGAGAGAGCTTTTACAATTGCGTCATAAGCCCGCTCATCGCCTCCGCACTTTACATTTTTGAGCAAGCGTTGATATTTAGATACGTCCGTTGTTTGTGGAAATACTAGGGCTTTGAGGTATTTGAATTTAACGACGCCCAATGTGAAATCCAGTTCATTCTCGACAAACATTTCCGCCATATCGCTCAGATGATTTCCTACGGCATGAATGTTATTGTCCATACTGCCGCTGGTATCAAGTAGAAAAACAATATCCACCATGCCTGTCTTGTTTTCCGCAACGACTTGACCGGCAATACCATTCATCGCCGCGCCGATTTGTGCGTCTATATCCAATTGGTCTAATTCGCCAGTACCGTCGCCATCTAGAGCTTGCTGTGTTCCATTACCGCTTTTTTGTTCTGCTTTCTCTGCTATTGTGCTTTCAACACCGCCTTTGAGACTTATCCCTTCCGGTTCGCTATTTATAGGAGCCGACAAATCATTTCCTTTGTCAAGTAGAGTCGACTCCGATGAGGAAATGATTTTCACTTCAGTACCTATGGGCACACTTTGCTGTTTACGCGGTTGTGCTATGCGCTCAAGCGGATGTGGCTCCTGTATAATTTCGCGCAAGCTGTCTATACGCTGTGGTGAGGAAACGCTAGCAGAAAGTTTCCGGGTATTTTCCCGAGAACCCGATTGGCTTAGTAATCTAGGCGCAGGTATTTTCTGTAGATACAATTCGACACTCTCTTCACTCACCAAGGAATCAGGCTGAATGTAGATAGAATCGTGAACTTTCAGATTTATCACAAAAAACAAAAGAGCTAAAATATGCAATATAACCGATGTAATAAAAGCATTTCTCGTACGTGCCCTTGATGTTTTATTATAATACACGTTTTGTCACTTCCATATTTTAATTAACTGAAGATGAGGAGAGAATCATTATCACATTTCAGTCGTCATAAGTAATTAGAATATAACTATATCATTTTTCCCTGTAAGTGTCAACACCAAAATTTTTGTATTTGGGGTAGTTTTATCCAAATCATTAAACAGAAACATGCTTCTCTTTTAACAGAATAGTCGGGGTAGGGGACGTTCTCCATCGTACCCACTACCCCACACCATCTGCTTGGGATTTTTTGGATAGGCTCTAATTTGACTTTGGTAAATTAGAACGCCATAACCCGTAGCCTAGCCCTTTATGGGCGTCGTTTGACCCGCTGCAGAAGGTTTGCTTGCGCCGCGAGCAAGGCGAGCGGGCGAAGCGGTAGTTCATAACACCGCATGGATGTTCGTAAACCGGCGGACGGGCATAAAGCCCTAGACTACAGCGCGAGGAACAAATCTACCAAAGTCAAGCTAAGGAATTCACTTCGTAAATCGCGTGAATTCAAATCTGCTTCAACAACGCGTTGATGTTCTTCATCGCTTGCCGAATTGCCTCCAGCGGTTCTTTGTCTGACGCGCCCGCCCGCTTCAATGACAAGTAGCCGTCGTATCCGGCAGCGCGAAGTGTGGTCAAACAGGCAACGTGGTCAATTTCTCCCTCACCGAATAGCGGTCCCTCATACAAACTAAACTCACCTGTATCACGAAACCGAGTCATTACTTCTTCATCACTTCGAAGCGTGACATCGAACAATCGCACGAGTTTAGTCACCGGAGCTACAATTTTACAGGCATGGAGGGCGTCTTCGGAACCATACCAGGGGTAATTCCCTAAATCTGCACAGGCACCGACATTCTCACACCCGGAGAGCAAAGCAATCCACTTCTGATGCCAACTTAGATAAACGAGAAAGCAATGGTTGAGAACCGCTAAATTTACAGAAAATTCCGCGGCAAATTCCCCCAATTCTTGCACTTGCTCTACGAGCGCGGGCAGACATTTCTCGAAATACAATCCGCCGTATTGCGGAGAGCGACCAGGCGGCACTGGCTGGCTGTCAATGACAGGGAATGTCAATACTTTGGCACCGAGTATCGGACACACTTCGATTTCTTTTTTGAGAGTTTCAAGGGATGTTTCTTTGCGTTCGTCTAGATATCCCACGCGTGTACCCGAACCGTAGCCGAAAATCTCTACACCGCAAGCATCCGCGTGTTTTCGGATAATGGGTGCTTCGGCGAGAATATCTCTGTCCGCCAAATCCCCGGAATACACTTCTACGCCCTCAATGCCTTCATCCGCCGCTAGTTGAATTATGTTTTCCAGACTTCTTTCTTGCTCTGGAATACCATTTTTCAAACCATAAGTCATTATTCCTGCTTTCAATCGTTATTCCTCCTATATTGGTTGAAGGGCAAAGGGGCAAGATGGCAAAGTGGTTAATTACCCTCTTGCCCTTTTGCCCTTTTGCCCTATGTGATAATACGCAGAGTTTATCCCTCATTGCGAGGCTGATTATTGCACTCAGATAACGCTATATTTTAATATTTTTTCAACCTTGTGTCCAACAAAATTTGACATAAGGTTTGTTTGGTTTCCATGAGCCAAGCTTTTTAATGTTGAAAGATTGGTTTCGATGTGTTAAAATACTAAACCATAGAGTGATTCAACTCGAAGGGAGGGAAAAAGCATGGTAGCCGTTGCACCTTTGAGATACGATACAGTATTCAAAAAGGCTTTTGGTAAACCCAGTATCTTTTGTCAATTTGTCTATGACATTTTGGGGGTTGAAATCCAGGTGGATAGAGTCATTGCGGGACGACGATATCCTGAGCCTGTCAGCTATATTGACATCGAATATGACCTTTTCGCTGAAGATACTGAAAAGCGGATAATCGTTGAGATTCAGCATGTGCAAGAAGTGGATTTCTTTGACCGATTTCTTTACTACCACATCATCGGATTGGCAGAACAAGTGCGAAGTCATGCAGATTATCAGTTTGACAAGACTGTCTACACACTAATTGTGCTCACCGGAACTTCTCGTAGGAAGGAAAATCCAATCAATTTCAGTTATGCAATTAGCAACATGGATGCAGTCAACGAATTTGGTGACAGCTTAAATATTTACCCACACAGGTTAGTTTTCCTAAACCCTCGTTTGCGGAATGAGAAAACGCCAGAAAAGATGAGTGCGTGGCTTGAGTTGATAGATGATTCGATGGACGAGGAAATTGATGAGAGCAGATATTCTTCCCCAATTTTCCAGGAGGTAATCGAGGAAATCAAGAAAGATAACATCACCCCACAGGAACTAAGGATAATCAAGGATGAAGCAGCTTGGGAAAGGACATTAAGAGAGTCTTTTGAGGAAGGACATGAGAAGGGACGCAAACAAGAGGAAGAGCAGATAGCCCTTTCCATGTTGGAAAAGGGGGTGGATATTGCTCTGATTTCAGAGATGACAGAACTAAAGCCAGAAGAGATTGAAGCTCTCAAAAAGAATGATTCAACAAAAGGAGAATAATGATAGCATACCGACATTGGCTGATAATTACAGCGGTACTATGCGCTGTGATATCTGCCGCGTTGATTTCGGAGGGAAATATGGATAAAATTGATTCCTATACAAAATCTGAAGATGTACAGATTAATTGGGGGTTGGATTTGATACAAGGATTGCTGAAAGACAAAAACAACCTCGTTGTCGAAGCCAATCAATGTGAATTGAGAGGTTTTTATGATGACACGCGCAGCGAATACAAAGCGCGGTCTGTCTTACGCTCAGAAGCCGGCGGAAGTATATCACTGAAGCCTCCGCAGGCTGGAGAATATTATCTCGCTTTTGTGTTGTACGACAGCGCTGGAGCGGAGAAAGTGGGCATCCACATCGACGGCGATTTAAAAGGTGTCGCGGTCGCTGATGTAGATAACAACCGCAATCACGTATTCACTCTCGTTGAACCACACAATTTCGCCGGCAGCGAGGAAATTGTTTTGCAGACGGGCGAAAGTCGTGGTTCGTACCGAATCGAAAAGATTCTCTTCTTAAAGGAAAAGCCGCCTGTCCAGAAACGAGAATATACTATCACTGAAGTGCATGCAGAGCCGTTGTTCTCTGCGAATGGCGTCATCCGCTCGCGGGTGACGTGGATAACCAACTGGCCAACGGTGTCACGCGTAGAATATAGTCTCACACCGCAATATGACGAAAGCGTAAAAAAGTCTGAGGATGTGACGCTCAACAATCATCGCCTGATTATTGAATATAACCTTGAGCGCGATACAACCTACCACTATCGAATCGTGGCAGAAAAACCTGATGGCTACATTGTGCATTCGCCGGATTATACGTTCAGCACGACATCAAAAACGGTCAATAGCGATAGCGCGCCGTCTCAAGCTACAGTTACATTGAATCTCGCAAATCCCAATCCGCACGCTCGAAAAGGATGGCCAGTGACATCAGGAATCCCATTTCCGCAAGGCGCGCTCGTTTCAATAGACAACGTGAGAATTCTCAATGTTCAGGGCGCGGAAGTACCAAGTCAGGTCGCAACGTTGACAACATGGCGAGATGGCAGC